>Ga0055584_100005094_pt1 | contig 12886 bp, 12 predicted proteins | sample OSDHelmetaG_FD_58716 | JGI IMG/M metagenome (GOLD analysis project Ga0055584, IMG submission 58716) | Pelagic marine sediment microbial communities from the LTER site Helgoland, North Sea, for post-phytoplankton bloom and carbon turnover... | ecosystem: Environmental > Aquatic > Marine >... | reverse complement strand
AAGGAAGATTTTAAAGCCCTGCTCGACGCGCTCCGTGAGAGTGAAAACTTGCGGAGTATTTATCACACCATCAGTAGTTTACCCAGCCCCGTTTACGAAGACGAAGCCTGGGAATCTCTCGAATCCCTGATGCGAATACTGTTGCGTGCTGCCAATAACTGGAAGCTGGTGATGGCGGAGACAGGGGAGCTCGATTTTTCTGAAATCGCCTTCCGGGCAATTGAGTCCCTGGGCCATGATGGTGCACCCAGTGACCTCGCCTTGCGCATGGACTATCGAATTCAACACCTGCTGGTAGATGAATTTCAGGATACTTCGGCCAGTCAGATCCGCTTATTGAAACAACTCACCACCGGCTGGAGCGATGGTGACGGCCGCACTCTGTTTCTCGTGGGTGATCCGATGCAGTCCATTTACCGCTTCCGTAAAGCGGAAGTAAGCCTGTTTATCGATGCGTGGCAAGGTCATCTATTTGATCATATTCAACTCATACCGTTACAGCTCACTGTAAATTTCCGCTCAAACAAACCCATCGTGGATTGGGTCAATCACAACTTTCCAATGGTAATGCCGTTTGAAAGCGATCCCGTGATGGGTGCCGTTAGTTACAGCGAAGCCGCTACCAAACCAGGAGTACCGGAGCAGGGCCGTGTTGAAATTCAGATACTGCCCGAGCGTGATGATGAAGAAGAGGCCCGGCAGGTTATCGATATCATCCGGCAGTCCGGCGCGGATGAAAGCATTGCGATACTGGTGCGCTCCCGCAGCCACGTCAGTGAAATTCTGGCGGTACTCGACAAACTCAAGCCGGATCAACCCCGCTTTCGCTACCAGGCCATTAAATTTACACCTCTGGCAGATACAATCGTGGTCCAGGATCTGGTTTCACTGACGCTTGCACTGATTCAACCCGCAGACCGCCTCGCGTGGCTGGCCACACTAAGCGCACCGTACATCGGTCTCGACCTTGCGGATCTTGATGCTCTGGTGGCAGGCAAAGCCGACAATATTATCCCTGATGCGGTCGAAGCCGGCAGTTCAGAAGGTCAAGGCAGCGTCAGCGGTCTTTCTTCCCCGGGTTCACTGCGATTGCGACGCACCGGGTCTGTTTTACTACAAGCTATTAACCGGCGTGGCCGGGTTTCGGTCAGGTCGCTGGTTGAATCCAGCTGGATCGAACTGGGCGGCCCTGCCTGCGTTGAAAATGCCAGTGAACTGGATGATGCAGCAAGCTATTTTGATCTGCTCGATTCGCTGGAATCCGAAAGCCTGCCCATTGATCGCGACACGCTGGATCTCCGACTGCAGGATCTTTATGCCGAACCCGATGCGGAGGCGGATGGAAATCTGCAGATACTGACCATTTATGCTGCCAAGGGTCTCCAGTTTGACAAGGTTATTCTGCCGGGACTCAATCGTGAACCTGGGGGGGATGGTAGAAAACTGGTGCATTGGTTCGAACTTCCTGACCTGGACAACATCGTGATGTCACCGATGCGAAACAGTCAGGAAAAAGAGCAGCAGAAGAAATCAGGTGATCTGATCCAGTTCATTTCCGGTATAGAGAAGCAGCGTCAGGGCCTGGAGAATGGTCGCCTGCTTTATGTTGCCACCACCCGCGCCATAGATAGCCTGTATCTACTTGGTGCAGTCAAACCGAATGCCAAGGGCGATATCAAGGCCACCTCAAGAAGCCTGCTGGGTGGTTTATGGCCGGCTATAGCGAATGAACAGACCCCCTTGATCAGTGATGCCGCAGCCGCCTTAGAGCAAGCGGCGGACACTGAACAGGAAACGGAGATGGACGGGCTCGGACTGCCCCAGAATTACCGGCGACTGGCCACTGGCTGGCAGCTCCCGGATGTTCCGGAATCGGTTCATATGATCAAAACTGAAGTGGCGGAAACCCATAGCTATATCGAGTTTAGCTGGGCCGGTGAGGATGCACGACTCACAGGTAACCTGGTCCATCGAATATTGCAATTGATCGGCGAGCAGGGACTGGATAAATGGTCAGTGGAGGATGATATTTCCAGGCTCAACAACTGGTGCCAACAAATGCTCAGTGCTGAAGGAATTCAAAAAGAGAAAGCCGGGACCATCATAAGCCGTGCCTCACGCGCCATTGATAATTGCCTGGCATCGGATCGGGGCAGGTGGATACTCGAAGATCATGAAGAGGCACACTGCGAATACGCGATAACCGCTGTTCTCAAGGGTAGGGGCCCTGTCAGCATGGTGCTGGACCGCACATTCGTGGAAAACGGTACACGCTGGATCATAGATTACAAGACATCCAGTCATGGTGGAGGTGACCTGGACGGCTTTTTGGAAAACGAGGCCAGGCGGTATCAGGATCAGCTGCTACGTTATCGGGAAGCACTGGCGCTGACAGAAAGCCGTCCGATCAGGACCGCCCTCTATTTCCCGCTCCTTGATCAACTTAAAGAAGTTTTTGTACCCGACCCGCTCAATTCTTCTTTACCCGGGGAGTAACAGGCAAAATATGACGAATCTCACCCGGTTTGGTAAACAGATCAATATCGCGTAATTCCTGCGGACGCAGGGAAGGACTCTTGGGGATGGATACCGGTACGTGCACACCCACACTGTGGCCCGGCCTTATACGGTTTTCAAGAATGCCGGGCCCCTGACTTGTGGTAAAAAACCAGTAAGGTGGAAATGCCATGTGTGTATGACGCCTATCCCAGTAGGCCGCATCCCGTGCAAAATGAACGTCATTGGTATCGGCATCACCCATATGTAAAACCGTGGTCGTTTCATTCAGGGTTACCCGCCAGGAAATATTTTCAACATCAAGACGTCCATTTGGCCAACCCGAATGCGGAATTCGCACAGCCTCGATCAACAAGCCCTCCATTTCCAGTGTGACAGGCGTGTCCTTGTATGCCAGTTCGACAGCTGTCACTCTTTCAAAAACCTTCTCATCGTTTGTACCGGACACCGACCGTAAGCCGTTGACGGCCTGGACCGGCGCATACAGGTGAATACCCTGCTGCTCTTTGAGCAAGCGCAATATATCGGCTGGTGAAAAGTGATCACCGTGATAGTGACTGACAAAAACCGCATCGACACCATCAAACGGCGGCTGACCTGAAAACAATGCGTCTTCCATCTCCTTTGGCAAAAGCTGATATTGACCATAGCTGTTGCGGAACAGGGGGTCGAATACCACCTTGGTATCACCCTGCACCACCATCAGACCTTCATTGGCCATATATTGAGCCCGTGATACGGACGTGTTGGCATCAGAGGAATCCGCGTGGCAATTGACAGTCCACAAGAGACTTAAAAGCATAAGCAACAAGATTTTATTCATGTCTTTATTCCCGTCTTCCTGGCTTCGCCTGTGTGTACAAAACCACTATGCAGATTTGCCCGAAATGGCTCATTCATCCTGATGTTGCGAGAACCGGCTACCCGCTTTGTGCTCAATCAGATCCCATAAGTTGCCGTACAAGTCTTCAAACACGGCAACTGTACCGTAGGGCTGCTCGACCGGTTTTCTTGCAAATGTCACTCCATTCGCCAACATCCGGTGGTAATCGCGCCAGAAATCATCGGTACTCAAAAACAGGAACACACGACCGCCGGCCTGCTTACCTATATAAGTCTGCTGCCGGGAACCGGAAGCCTCCGCCAACAGTATCGCCGCACCAGTATGATTTGGAGGGGCCACCAGTACCCAGCGTTTGTCCTGCTCCTTAATATAGATATCTTCAAGCAAATCAAAGCCAAGCTTCTGAGTGTAAAACTCTATCGCCTCATCATAATCACTGACCACCAGTGCCACGTGCACAACCGATTGCTTCATATTAACTTTAATCCACCCTTTTCTTGTTGACTTAATTTACGCCCGAAAACCTCCCGGAAAAAATAAAATAAACGGGGTCGGATCAAAGTAAATAATTTTTACTCTGACCCCGTTTCGGAGTGCTCTTCATGCCATTTAGAGATAATATCGTCAGCTATCATTCGGGGCCGTCCAGTCGCAATATCCACAAACACCCAGTCCGTTTCCCCCCTTGCAAGCAGCACATCATCGCCCTGGCGCAAGAACTGATAGCGCCTCAACGACCTGACACGCCGCAGGTTTTCCACCCATGTCAGCGCGATCACATCCTCACCGGCATACACCGGTTTCAGGTATTCGATGTGATGCGAACGGGCCACCCAGGTTGCGCCGGCCTCCTCCATCGCCTGGTTTCCCCCGGCGGCTTCATAGTGAAGTATGGCAACATCCTGCATCCATTGAACGTAAACGACATTATTCACATGTCCATTCTGATCCACTGCGCTCTCGGGAACAGTGAAGTGGTGACGGTAAAGCCCGTTTGAAGGTGGTACAGCATTTTTCATCGTTTGACCGTCCGCACTTATTCTTTCCAGAAGCCGGATATGCACGCAATAAGGGCTTCGCGTTCCGCCGGGGTTACCTCCTGCGCTACACCCAATTGCGGCACCACGGGCCAGCCCGGATCGGGGATGGTCAAGCCACAGGCACTGCGTGTTTCCGAATAGCGCGGTATCACATGAAAATGGACATTCGGATCAACCATCATCAGCATCAGGTAGTTGATTTTTTCATAGGCAAATGCAGCTTTAAGGGCGCGCTCAATATCCGTCACAACCGCACCCATCTCTTCATAGGCTTCCCCGGACAGAGCTGAGAACTCAGTTGCATCGGACTTTTCACACAATATAAGCGCACCGAGTGTGGCCTGAGGTTCACGCAATAATACCAGCCAATGGTCGTATTCCCGGATCAGGGTTTGCGGATAGCCGAAACGGACCGCGGTCTGGTTTGTCATGATCATTGCTCCTCACTTGGTTAACACCGAACTGTCTATTTCAACAAGTCGGTTTGAATACATGTGAAATATGCCCTGATTATCCGCGTTTATTGCCAAAAAAGTCTACAATTGACAAGAAGCAATTACGCTCAGGAGTAATGCTGTGCGTCATTTTGGTGAAATTAAATCTGTAGACGTGGGTACCGAGTTTGCCAGCCGTGCGGAACTCGCGGCCTCCGGCATCCATAGGCCCACCCAGGCGGGTATCAGCGGCTCGAGCACCGGGGGTGCGGATTCAATCGTCGTTTCGGGCGGTTATGAAGATGACGAGGATTATGGTGATTACCTCATATATGGCGGTCAGGCCGGGTTCGATCCAAACACCAAACAGCAAAATGAAGACGCCGAACTGAGCAGGGGCAACCTTGCACTGGTTGTCAGTTATAACAAGGGGCTACCGGTGCGGGTCACAAGGGGCCTGGGTTCCACCAGGCAACATACCTATCGCTACGATGGTCTCTACCGGGTTGAAAGGTGGTGGGTGGACCGGGGTAAATCAGGTTTTAGGATCTATCGTTTTGCATTAAGAAAAATAGACGACAAGCCGATCACCACACCGGCAGGCGAACTACCTTTACCGACCAGCAACCAGGAACCTGACAAGGTCGAGTCTTACACCACACGCGTCATCCGGGATACGTTGGTCTCTGAGACGGTGAAGGATTTACACCGGCACTTTTGCCAGACCTGCTCAACGCGTATCGAACGACCCGGCGGAGCGTACGCACAAGCGGCATATATCCGGCCGCTCGGGCGTCCCCATAACGGGCCGGACACCGTTGATAATATTTTATGCTTGTGCCCCAACTGTCATGTGCTATTCGATGGCTGGGCCTTCGCTATTGAGGATGACGGCACTCTCATCGGCGCCCTGAATGGCAGACTTTTTGAGCGGGAGGATCACGCCGTTAACCGGGCGTTCCTGCGCTATCATCGGCGCCTGTATAAAGAAGCCAATAATTAAAGCACGCGCATCAAAGCCTTCAGAGGCTGTCTTGAACACGCGCTATCCTGGTTCAAAACTTCTCTAGAATCGGTATTCCATCTCAAATTGATCAATTACATGTACCGCACCGGCCCTTTCGAAAAACGCCAGCATGTTTTTGTCGGATAGATCGATATTGTTGATCTTTACGACATCTACGCCATGGGGCAAGTCTTTCATGAGCGCCCTCATCAGGGTTGAAGCCACGGCCTGTCGACGAAAACCTTGGATCACTACCAGGCTCATAACCCATCTCAACAGTGGATAGAAAACCATTATTCCTAGGCACTGATCCCCCCTGAACGCACCTAAGCGGATGAGTTCGTCCCCGATGCGATCCATACCGGAAAAGCTATTCTCCCAGGAGGGCTGCCAATCTACCTGATTCTTAAACTCCAGCACCTCTGTTTTATCGATTTCCCGTACCTCGAAATCACCGCAGGAAAGATTCTCTTCAGCAAATGAACCAGGCTGCAAGTCATAACAGGCAAATTCACGGCTAATAGTGAAACCGGTTTTTGTGTACGCCCTGATCGCCGCCTTATTCGGCTGCAGTACCTCCAGCAGAAACCTCGCAACACCGCGATCGCGAAGCCCGGGAAGAATAAACTCAAACATTGCTTTTGCAATGCCCTGCCCTCGATACCCGGGGACAATACCGGTGCCCGCATCAAAAGCAGCCTTTTCTCCCCGCCATTCGTCCAGACCCACATAAGTAATACCCACCAGCTTTGCCCCGTCAAAAGCGCCCACAGAAGAGTCATAACACACACCACTTTTCAGGTTTCTGAGCCAGGATCGTTCACTGGTCATGTAGCTCATATCCAGCTGGTAGTCTGCAAATGCCTCGACCATCATTGCGTGAGCCCGGGGAAAATCTTCGACTGTCAGGTGCTTATATCGAACGGACAATTTATTTTCCTCCCATCACAGTCAAAATGTAGCCGATACTTTTATTAATTCATTTGTTGGGGGTTATTACGGGTTCCCCGTATTTTCACATGCCCCCGGAAACAAATAAATGGTTCCATCTCCTTTTACACTGACAATTGTGTCAAAGTGTGCGATTAAAATTTTTCATTGGACAATAACAACTCATTATGAATGTACAAACTTTTAAACTGTCTTTCCGTGAAAAGCTCGGCTATGGGCTGGGGGATACCGCGAGCCACTTTGCGTGGGACCTGGCCGGAATGTTTTTGTTCTTCTATTACACGGATGTATACGGCATTTCCGCTGCGGCCGCAGGTACCATCATGCTGGCTGCCCGTGTCTGGGATGCTGTCTCCGATCCGCTGGTTGGCATCATTGCAGACCGAACAACCACCAAGTATGGAAAGTTCCGTCCTTACATGTTGTGGTTCGCCATTCCCCTGGGCGCGACCCTGATCATGTTGTTCACCACTCCGGACTTTGATCAAACAGGCAAGATCATTTTCGCCGCATGTGGATACCTGATGCTAAGCACGTTTTATACTGCGGTAAACCTTCCTTATTCAGCCCTGTCAGGGGTAATGACCAGTGACTCCAAAGAGCGGACGCTACTAAACCAGTACCGCTTTTTTCTTGGTTTTACGGGTATGTTTGTGGTCAGTCTGACCATGACATTCAAGAACTACCTGATCGTCGGCGAGGTGCTGGCTCATGCGACTGCCATAAACCTTCCAGCAGAAGCACTTGCTTTTATCAAAGACTTTAACTGGGGTGACGCCCGCCTTCTGGATACAAGCGGAACCCTGAAGCAGGTGATTACCCAGGCTGAACAGGGTGCCTTTCAACTCATTGCCACCGTGTTGGCGGTAGTGGGCACAATATTATTGTTCATAAGCTTTCTTTCGACCAAAGAGCGTATCAAACCGCCGAAAGATCAGGTCAATAATATCGTTGAAGATTTCAAATGTGTATTTGGCATTCGAGACTGGTTGATTTTGTTCATGCTGGGCATCGTGACCTTTATACTGATCAACATTCAGGGCGCCGTCGTCAACCAGTATTTCAAATACTTTGTCGGCAACGAAAATGACACCACCATCTTTTACACTTCCACCACCCTTTGCCTCATATTTGGCGTATTGTTAGCCAGCCCACTGGTCAAACACTTTGAAAAACGTAATGTTTACCTGGTCTGTTCGGTGCTATCCGGTGTCTTGACCATGGCCTTGTATCTCCCAGGCCCGGAAGATGTTTACCAATTACACATCATCAACATTCTATCCAAGCTTGCCATAGCACCAACTATTCCACTGTTATGGGCGATGATTGCGGATACCGCAGATTTCTCTGAATGGAAGAACAATCGACGGGCGACAGGATTGTTTTTCTCCGCTACGACTTTTGCTCAGAAAATTGGCGGTGGTATTGCCGTTGGCATTGCCGGCTTATTGCTCACTATTGCCAATTATGACGGTGCAGCAGTGCAGCAAACCGATCAAGCGCTGAATTCGTTGCGCCTGATGTTTTCGGTGATTCCCGGAGCCCTGTACGTACTAACCGGTGGGTTATTGCTTTTTTACCACTTGAGTGACAGCAAGCTTGAACGCATCAGGATCGAACTGGACCAGAGGCGACAAGCAGTGTAGCAGAGCGGGGTATAAAGCCCTTTTCGGATTTACACAAAACGAAATCGCCTGGAGGTCACCCGGCCAGACTTTCACCTTGGTAACCCGTTCGTCTGCTAATATTGATTAGCTGACTATTGCTGCTAACAATATGGCGAAGTGGAGAGACTGTTGTGATTAAAATTACCCTGATCGTTCTGCTGATGCTTATTTCGATCAGTGCCTGGGGAGATTGGGCCATAAAGGGCGAAGGTAATTACGGTTGCCCGGACTATATGTCTGCCAAGCGGACCAATGGAGCGAAGCTTTATAGTTCTGTCACCTGGGTCCAGGGTTTCATTTCAGGAATGAACTACCAACGCGCCCTTGACGAGAACATAAACTCGGTTATTGGCCGGGAGTTTCCGGCAGTTTCAATTGTGAGCTGGCTCGAAAACTACTGTCGCTCTAACCCCCAGGACTACCTGTCGGACGCTGCCGAAGCTTTGATTGTAGAGCTAAAGGAAAAAAGCGACCCCCAATAAACGGTATACAGGCCTCATTATGAACAAGCACAGTTTGATCCTCTTTCCTCTTCTTTTGAGCCTTTCACTGGCATGCTTCGGGCAGGATGAATTTGAAAACACCCTGCGCATTGATGAAGCAGCGGGTTCACCAAAAGCTGATTTAAGCGCGGTTGCCTGGATCGCAGGTCACTGGAAGGGGGAGGCTCTGGGAGGAGTCGCGGAGGAAATCTGGACACCTCCTTTGGGCGGTTCAATGATGGCAGCTTTTAAGCTTTCCGTTAATGACCAGGTCAAATTCTACGAACTGGAAACCATCGTGGAGGAAGGGGACACGCTGATATTGAGGCTCAAACATTTCTCTTCCAAATTGCACGGTTGGGAAACCAAGGATGAAACCGTTGATTTCAAGTTGGTAAAGGTGAACCGGGACAAGGTTTACTTCGATGGCATGACCTTTGAAAACGTAAGCGACGATGAAATGAATGTTTACGTGATAATCGGGGATGAGGGGCAGGAACGGGAAACAAAGTTCAATTACCGAAAAGTTAAGGGCTCAGAGTAAAACTCCCGGACACTGCTAAACCATGAGAGTGCTTTTCACGTATTTCCGGAGGATTACCGCTCTGATTGCCAGCGCTGTTCATTGCCCGATTGCTTGTGACCATTCTCCCGCCACCAGGCAGCTATCAATGACCCTGGTCATTTATGGTGTCTTTTTTAACGACCGGCCCCGGCAGCCCAAGTAGCCGCACCCGCTATCCCGGCCTGATTGCGGAGCTCTGCAGGCACAATCCGGGTTCGCAGCAGTTGATCTTCTGACAGGAACTTTTTGTGCTTTTTGCTGACGCCTCCACCAATAACAATAAGTTGCGGTGAAAACACATGCTCGATGTGCAGGCAAAATTCATTCAGCCGCTCACCGTACTCGTACCATTTCAGGCCATGGTCCTTTTTAATCCGCCCTGCCATGTACTGTTCTACCACATCTTCATGGCTGGCCAGGAAAAGCTTGCCGATCTCGAGGTTTGGCACCAGCTTGCCGTCCATGAAAAGGCCTCCTCCAACACCCGTACCCAGGGTCACGGTAATGACAACACCGTCAATCCCCCGCCCTGCACCATATCGCATTTCCGCCAACCCGGCAGCGTCGGCGTCATTGAGCACCATCACATGACAACCGGTTCCGGCCGAGAACCTGTCATTGACTGATTGACCAACCCAGCCCGCCACATGATGAGCTGTGGGTGGGGTCAGAACGATTCCTTCAGCGACTGCGGCCGGAAACCCGACCCCGACAGGTCCCTTATAATCGAGCGCGTCGATTAGCGTGGCAATAGTTGCTGTCACGGCGTCAATTTCAAAACCGTTTGGTGTTGCAATGCGTATTCGTTCACTGACAAACTGACCGTCATCCGTATCCACCAACGCCCCTTTGATACCACTGCCGCCAATGTCTATACCCAATACTTGCATAATTTCTCTCAATATCAGACCTGATCCCGGTTACCTTTAATTATGGCTTTTTAATTTGACTAATTATATATGTTGTCAGGGCGTCTTCATCCGGACGGTCAAGTTTGCGCCTGCCTGATCTGACACTCTACTTTGTTCCCGCCACTGAATAAGAGCCGGGAACATTTAATGAAGCTGCCAGCCTTTGCTGCCAGTAACAGTACGAAATCCATCAATGGTCAACTGATCAGCTATGCTGTCAGCATGCTTCATGGGGTTGACGCTGAAATTTTGGATTTGAATGACTTTGAAATGCCGCTATTTAGTGTCGACCGGGAAATGGAATGGGGAATTCCTGAACTGGCCCATCGTTTTTACGACAAAATCGGTGAAGCGGATGCCCTGCTGATTTCCCATGCGGAGCATAATGGTTCTTATACTGTGGCATTTAAAAACCTGTATGACTGGACCTCACGAATTAACTCAAAGGTTTATCAGGGCAAACCAATGGTTCTGCTGGCTACGTCACCTGGCGGTCGTGGTGCGGCGGGTGTTTTGGCAGCAGCAGTGAAAAGTGCGCCGTACTATGGCGGTGATCTTAAAGCCAGTTTATCCATCCCTGGCTTTTACGCTAACTTTGATACAAAGGCCGGCAAGACCTCCAACCCGGAGATTCAAAGTGAGCTAGAAACCACATTGGCCAGCTTGTTTAAAATCAAACGGCCAGACCCGAGCCCTGATTAAGCGCTATCCACCGACTACAAATCTTCCGGCTCGCCCTGCCATAAAAGCCTGTAACCAAGTTCGTCTGCTTCTTCTACATGCTCCAGCAATGCGCTGAATTTTTCCTTGAACAACTGATCGGCATGTGACTTTTCATGTTGTTCAAATGATTTCCAGTAAGTCAGAATAGCAATATGCTTTTGTTCTTCGCGGGCGCTTTTAAGTGAACCTTCAGCAGATGCGAAACCTGTGAATTCAAGAACCTGACCTGCAATAAAACCACCTTTATCATGGTAGGTGTTTTTTACCACATTACACATTTCGCCAAGCTCCATCTCCACATCTTCAGCTGTAATACCCTCTCTTAAGTAAACCCGGTTGAATAACATGACACAATCGAATGGAATGGTGATTGGATGAAACATTTTTATTAGCCCTCTGGAAGTCAACTCTGTTTAATGCACTCTGTAGTTTTTATAATGCACTTGTTTAGTGAGTCTCAAAATGTCTCAGGTCAAATTGTGTTGGAATTTTGACAATCTGGAAACATTAAGATGTGCGGGCTGCAGAGCCTGATTCAGCTGAGGGTGCAAAGACCCTGAAATGCAATAAAACCCTTATGGGCAGGAATAGTTTTCTAATCCGTATCCTGTTTCTTTTTCAGCTCAGTCTTTAAGCACTCGTCTCATAGGCTGTTTCTCCATATAGGTCAGTGAACGCCAGCACCATTCAAGCGGACCAAAACGAAAATGGTGCAGCCAGATTTTGCTGGTGATTAACTGGAATATCCATACTCCCAAGACCACGTAAAACAGTTGATGGCGGGCCAATGCACCGAATAGCCCGAACCCCAAACCAGTAAAGACGAAAATAGCGATTACGCTATGTGAAATATAATTGGTCAGGGCCATACGCCCGACCGCTGCCAGACGAATCTTCAGCCAGTGAAGACAATTGCAGGAACAAAATAAAGCCAGCAGCCCAAGGTGCCCTGCCGTGGTGCCGATGCGCCCGATATCATAGGTTACACCAGCCTGGGTTGTTGATAACATATCGAATCCGCCATCAATAATGATTCGGGTCTCATAACCATTAACCGTAAGTCCGATCCCGTAACCGAACAGGATTAACATCCAGTAGAAGTTTCTGGATTTCTCCAATGTCAGCACACCTCCTTTCATCAGTGCCATACCAATAAGCATGAATGCCATCGCATCGAGTACCAGGTAGCGATAAGCTATTTCAGATTCATAGTGAAACACGATAGATGCCTGGTTTTTAACGATGCCAAAATAGCCACCCCGACGGTAATCTATGATCTCTTGCAACTCCTTCTCTGTAGGTTTTGCATCCTTAAGTACACCTTCCCAGGTTTCTATGGCTTCATTCTGGTTCTCATCCAGTTCGACGCCGGAGTCTTTCACAACCAATGCAGCTTCGTAAGCTTCGTGTTTATCCAGCAACACTTCTCGTTCAGCAAAGCTCCAGATAAAAAGAATGACGTTGATCGAAAGCCCCATGATCAACAGGGTTTTGGGCGCGGCCTTGCGTAGCGGAAACAGGAACAAAGCAGCAATAGCGTAGTAGAAAAGGATGTCACCCACCCATAACAACAGATAGGCGTGCGCCATACCAAACAACACCAGCAATACATTGCGGCGGTAGTAAATGTCCGCGATTTTCACACTGTCACTTTTGGCCTCAGCACGTGAGGCCAAGAGAATAATTCCTGCACCAAACAACAGGGAAAACATACCGCGCATGGTACCTTCAAAAAACATGTTGGTG
>Ga0055584_100005092_pt1 | contig 12887 bp, 14 predicted proteins | sample OSDHelmetaG_FD_58716 | JGI IMG/M metagenome (GOLD analysis project Ga0055584, IMG submission 58716) | Pelagic marine sediment microbial communities from the LTER site Helgoland, North Sea, for post-phytoplankton bloom and carbon turnover... | ecosystem: Environmental > Aquatic > Marine >... | reverse complement strand
CCGGCATATTGTGGAGTAAAACCACATTTTGACGCTGTATTAACTAGTAATACCACTTTATCTTTATATTCAGAAAGACTTATATTATCACCAGTTATAGATTCTATATTGAAATCATGGAATGATTGTGAGTTAGATTGTGAAGAATTAAAAAACATTAGACAAAATATAAATATTAAAACTTTCATTTATTAAATGTAATGAATTTAGTTGAAAAATAAAGTAAAAATTTTATTATAGGGTATGAAAAAATTTAAAATCTTAACTATTTTATTCTTACTTACTATTGGTTCATGTGGGAAAAACCAATTAGTTCCAGTTCGAGGTCCAGAAAGTGATCCAGGTCAAGAGCTCAATTTCTCTGAATTTAACGACTTTCCAATTCCCATAAACTCAAAACTAGTAAAAGATCAGTCTATTATTATAGCAAAAAAAAATGGTTGGTTAGGTAGACTTTCTTTCACAACCAGTGAGTCTCAATTAACAGTTTATGATTTTTTTAGAAATGAAATGCCGAAATTTGGATGGAAAAAAATTTCCGAGATAAGTTCAGATAGTAGTCTTTTAAACTATCAGAATGTAAGTAGATTTGCTTCAATACAAATCTTTGAAAGAACATTATTTGGCTCTAAGGTTTTAGTTTCGGTAACAGAAATTGAATAGTAAATTTCAAATTCTAATTAGTAGTTTTTTTTTACTATTCAATAATTTGATTTAGCCAACTATATTTCATCTCTACACTTACTTCATTGTTGTAAAAAATACTCCTTTTTTTAAGGCCTAATATTTCAGATATTATTTCTTCGGGACAATTTATTTTTTTAAGCCTTTCTATTAAGGAATACTTTAATGACTGAAGTGATTTATTATCAGTAATCTTTTTTATTCTAAAATTTATTTTACTTTCAATTTTCTTTACAGTTAAATTAGCATTTAAAAAGTTATTAAAAGGGTATTCATTAGATGATAAGTTTATCGATTTACTCATTGAATCTAAAGAAACACCGACGAGAGGAATAGTTCTTTTTTTATAAATATTATTAACTTTCCTTAAACCGTTACTCCTAATTACAATGTATGGACTAAATTGATTTAAATTAATTTCATTTCGGTTTAAACCAACAAGTTCATTAACAGATAAACCTGTATTTAAAATACAGCCAATAAATATACTAAATAATGATTTTTCTTCTTTAGTAATACTTATTAGTTTTTGAACTTCTTCAATATTTAAAGGTTCAATCTCTTGTTTATGATGGGATACTGGCCATTTGATATTTTGAAATGGGTTTTTTTTATCAATATTAGAATAATCATATAAAGTTTTAAAGAAGTTAAATAAGTTTGATTGATACCTTTTACCAGTAGAAACTCTTTTTTTTGAAACAAAAAAATCTTTAAAATTTTGCGAATCTACCCAGCTAAATTCATCTATCGGCTTATCGCCACATATATTTATTAAATATCTTATTGAATTTAATATTGAAGAATACTGACTAGACTTAGGAGAGATTTTTTTTAGTTTAAAATACTTTTCTAACAACTTACTAGTCAAATTGTAGTTTGAGGCAGCATTACTAAATAAAAAATTTTCTAAGGACTGGTCTGACTTTTTATTAACTAAATTAGTTATTTGTTTTTTATTTAGCAACATCTTTGAAAATAAGTCATCAGAATCTTCTGTAAAAGAAAGATTGTGTACTGAGATTTTAATTTTTTTTAAAAAGTTTACTGTAAATTTTTTATTTACCAAATTATTAAACATTTTTTTATGTTCCACTGATTGTAACTTTGCTCTCACAAGAGCAGTAGATAATTTATTAGTTTTCAAAGAAATTTTTATTGTTTTCTTCCCAATTATTTTGGTAAGTTTTGCAGGAACTGCTCTTTGATACCAATACTGATTTCCATGTTTATAAATATATTTCATAATATTTGGTGCGGCCGAGAAGACTTGAACTTCCACAGGTTAAAAACCTACAACGCCCTCAACGTTGCGCGTCTACCAATTCCGCCACGACCGCATATTTATTCAAACTCTAGTATTATCTGATCAACCTCAAGAGTATCACCCTCTGAACAATTAATTTTTTTTATTTTTGTTTTTTTTTCAGATCTAATTATATTTTCCATTTTCATCGCTTCAACAATAGCTAGTGGTTGGTTCTCATCCACAATTTGTTTTTCTTTAACTAACAGAGAAACTAAAAGGCCAGGCATCGGTGCCAGAAGTAACCTAGACAAATCCTCTTTTTTTCTAGGAATCATTATCTCATTAAGCTCAGCATGCCTTTTAGAAAATACTAAAAGTTCTAAGGAACTGCCATTATGATTTATTAAAAATTTTGGTCCATTTCTTTTTATGCTAAAATAAGAAAGATTATTGTCAATTATAGCTGAAAATAAGGGATGCCCAATATTCCAATTACTTTTAAGGTTTAAATATTTCTTTCCGATATATATATCATAACTTTTATTGAAATTATTGAATGATATTTTAGAGTCTATTATTGTGCCATTATCAATTACCTGCCAATTCATACCAACTGTCTTATTAAAACCTTTTAATTGGTTAGATATCGATGCTGCTCTCAAAAGATATTTATAGTTAACAAAGACTGCTACAGCATGAATTTTTTGTTTATCAAGTAAGTTGATATTTAAAGAATCATACCCTTTGTTATAATTTTCTGAAATAAATGATGTAGAATAATTAGATTTCTCAAAATTTGCATTTTGTAGAATATTTGATAAAAAATCTTTATTTGTTTTTACGCCCTCAATTAAATATCTATCAAGAGCATTTATCATCTCCTTAATAGACGATTTTCTTGTGTTAGAATAAGTACATAACTTTGAAATCATTGGATCGTAAAACATACTTATTTCAGACCCTTCTACTACACCAGAGTCAACACGTACATTTTTTCCTGAAGGCTCTATGTATCTGGTAAGTCGCCCAATAGAGGGTAAAAAATTTTTTGAAGAATCTTCGGCGTATATTCTACACTCAAGTGCACTCCCAGAGAATTTGATATTTTTTTGTTTATAAGCAAGTTTTTCTCCGAAAGCAATTCTTATCATCTGTTCAACAATATCAATATTAGTAATTAGTTCTGTAACTGGGTGCTCAACCTGAAGTCGTGTATTCATTTCTAGAAAATAAAAATTCTTATTTTTATCTACAACAAATTCAACTGTTCCTGCTGAATAATAACTAACAGCCTTAGCCAGTTTAAGTGAATGACTCACCATCTCATTTCTTAACTCTTCATCTACAAAAAAGCTTGGTGCCTCCTCAATAACCTTTTGATGACGCCTCTGTATGGTACACTCTCTCTCACCTAAATGTATAAAATTACCAAACTGGTCACCTAAAACTTGAATTTCAATATGCTTTGGAAATTCAATAAATTTCTCAATAAAAACTCTGTCATCACCAAAACTTGATCTAGCCTCGTTTACTGCCGAATTAAAGTTTTCTTTTAATTCTTCATCATTAAATGCTATTCTCATTCCTTTACCACCTCCACCAGCAGAGGCTTTAACCATCAATGGATAACCTATTTTCTTTGCTTCTTTAAGTGCATGTTCTAAATCTTTAATTATACCTAGCCCCCCAGGTACAACAGATACACCAGCTGATTTTGCTAATTTTTTAGATTCAATTTTATCCCCCATCAGTATTATTGCTTGACTTGGGGGGCCAATAAAAATCTTTCCAGCTTTTTGAACTTCTTCCCTAAAGTTTACATTTTCTGAAAGGAAGCCGTAACCAGGATGAACGGCATCAGCATTAGATTTTTTAAGAACATCTATAATTTTTTCTATTATTAAATAACTTTCTGCGGAAGTATTGCCGCCAATATTAAAATACTCATCAGCTAAATTAACATGTGGTGAATTTAAATCAGGGTCTGAACAAATTGCAACTGTTTTAATTCCTATTTTTCTCGCAGTCTTAATAATTCTACAGGCAATCTCACCTCTATTCGCTATAAGTATTTTTTTAAACATACAGATTGCCTACAAAGGAATATTATCGTGTTTTTTCCAAGGGTTGTGAAGCTTTTTATCTTTTAACATTTCGAGTGACCTACATATTCTTTTTCTTGATGTATTTGGCATTATAACATCATCTATAAACCCTCTACTACCTGCTATAAATGGATTTGCTAGTTTTTCCCTATATTCATTTGTTTTTTTTTCTATCTTTTCTTTATCTCCCAGCTCACCTCTAAAAATAATTTCAACAGCTCCTTTAGGTCCCATTACAGCAATTTCTGCTTGAGGCCATGCATAGTTCACATCTCCACGTAGATGCTTGGAACTCATCACATCGTATGCTCCACCATAAGCTTTTCTGGTAATTACTGTAATTTTTGGAACTGTTGCCTCAGCGAATGCAAATAGTAATTTAGCACCATGTTTTATTATACCGTTATATTCTTGAGAAGTACCTGGTAGAAAGCCAGGAACATCCACAAAAGTTACGATTGGAATATTAAAACAATCGCAAAAACGAACAAATCTTGCTGCTTTTCTAGAAGAATTATTATCCAAGCAACCCGCTAAAACCATCGGTTGATTAGCTACTATTCCTATTGGTGAACCTGACATTCTTGCAAAACCTGTAATTATATTAGCTGCATAATCTGATTGCAATTCGAAAAAATCTCTATCATCAACAACTTTTGTTATTAATTCTTTCATATCATAGGGCTTATTAGGGTTATCAGGAATGAGAGTATCTAAAGAATACTCTAATCTATCAACAGGATCTTCAGAAGTTCTAATTGGAGGTTTTTCTTTATTTGAAGAAGGTAAAAAACCCATAAATCTCCTTAATTGAAATAGTGCCTCAACATCGTTATCAAATGCTGAGTCAGCTACCCCAGATTTTTTTGTATGAGTCGATGCACCACCTAATTCTTCATGACTTACCTCCTCATGTGTCACTGTTTTCAACACATCAGGTCCAGTAACAAACATATATGAAGTGTCTCTGACCATAAATATAAAATCTGTCATTGCTGGACTGTAAACCGCTCCTCCAGCACAAGGGCCCATAATTAAAGAAATTTGCGGTATTACACCTGATGACAATACATTTCTCTGAAAAACTTCTGCATATCCTGCTAAGGAAGCAACACCTTCCTGTATTCTGGCTCCGCCTGAATCGTTTAAACCAATTACAGGAGCTCCTACTTGCAAAGCTTTATCCATAATTTTACATATTTTTTCTGCATGTGATTCTGAAAGGGAACCTCCAAAAACTGTAAAATCTTGGCTAAACACAAAGGTAAGTCTTCCATTTATTGTTCCGTATCCTGTAACCACCCCATCACCAGGAACTTTTTGTTTTTCCATATCAAACTCTGAGCATCTATGTTCAACAAACATATCCCACTCTTCAAAAGTACCCTCATCAAGAAGAACTTCTATTCTTTCGCGTGATGTTAATTTACCTTTTTTATGTTGGCTATCTTGTCTACTTTGCCCACCACCTTCTACAGCTCTTCTTCTTTTGGAATCAAGTTTTTTTAAAATTTCTCTCATATCAAATGCTTTGTCGTTAAACTTTTATACGTTATTTGTAATTTTTAAAAATAAGTTAATATTTTGTATAATTTTTAAAAAATAATTATCACTTTCCTTATGTTCATCTAATAATCCCCATCTTTGCCGTTGATAATTGTACTCTATATTTACCAATTTAAGGAATCTTTTACACCTAATTTTTTTTTTTATAAAAAAATAACTAAGTATGACCGAGTCTGAAATACTAGCAAGTTTAAATAAAGCAGTAAACCTATCATCATCCAAACTCATAAGCCAATTAGCAAAACTATGATTTTTGTGTTTAACTTTATTTATAAAGCCTGTTTGAACTTGTAAAGATAAATTAAATTCTAAAGAAAAGTTTTCGATTAAGGTTCCAAATTTTTTATTCATATCTTTTATTAATAGTTTATCGCTAAAATTTCTAAATAAAACATAATCATTCTGGAGTATTCTAAATAATTTTTTAGATATTTCAATTTTATCTATTTTGGATAAATTTCGTGAAAAAAGAGTTAAATTAAGAATTGAATAAGAATTTATGTTGTTTTTTTTTTTAATTTCTCTAATTAAGATTTTAGCATGTTCTTCAGATCTAGTCTTTAGTGAATAATTATTAGGTGTTAAAATTTTTGCAGATTTTGAATATATATAATATTCATTTTTAATTTTTATAATTTCATAGCTCATTTTTTGACTTTAATTCTTTTATTGTTAAATTATTCTTAAAATCTAACAACTTTATTCTGTCTTTAAAATAATACGGTAATTCACAATCATAAAATTTCTGCTTACCATCAATATCTTCAAATTTTATGGAATATGAGTGCAGAAAAAGATTATTAACTTTTGATAATTTAGTTACTTGTTTATTATATTTACTATCGCCTAAAATTGGGTGTCCTATTTCAAAAAAATGTTTTCTAATCTGGTGTTTTCTTCCAGTTAAAAGTTTAACAAGTACAATAGACTCATTTTTTTTGGATTCTAAAACCTTGTAGTCTGTTTCAGAATGATATGTTTTCTCGTTATAAGTCAATGGAATCGTAATTTTACCTTCTTTATTTTTGGGTATACCATGAACTATAGTGATATATATTTTTTCAATCTTTCTTTTTTTAAATAATTCTCCAAAAAAAGTTGTTGTTTTAAGATTTCTTGAAACTATTAGAATACCACTGGTTTCCTTATCCAATCTATGAACAAGTTTTGGTCTATTTTCTGAAACAGATTCTAAATTCTCTAAAATCTTATCTAAATTTATCTTTACTTTCGTTCCACCTTGCACTGCCAACCCAGGTGGTTTGTTAATGATATAATAATTTTTATTTTTAAAAATTACTAGATTATCAAAAAAAAACTTATGTCTTAATGATATTTTTTTTTTTACTTTAGGAGGTGAAAAATTTAGTCTGGAGACTACAAGATCTTTTTCTTTTAAAACATATGTATTTTTAACCCTCTTACTATTTACCTTAACAATTCCTTTTCTTAACAATGTACAAATATTAGGAAAACTAAGATTAGGGTTTTGTTTTTTAATAAAGTAATCGATTCTTTGATTATTAAAGTCATCGTTAATTAACCATTCACTAGGAATGTTTTGTTTGTCCACCATTTTTAACTACTGAACTACTAAGTTTTTGTTTTTTCCTTTTTCAAATCAGTATTAGACTCTAAGCTTTCCTTTTTACTTACTTTGGGTTGGCTAGGTTCTAGATTTTTAATTTCTGGGGTTTTTGTGGTTGGGTTTTGTTCTTTTAGTTGTTCTTTAATTTTAGATTTATCTTTATCAATTTTACCTTTAGCATCTAGATCTCTTTCGACAAGTTCAATAATTGCTGTTGGTGCAGAGTCACCATATCTAAAGCCAGATTTAATTATTCTTGTATATCCTCCATTTCTTTTAGAATATCTTTTTGCAAGAACATTAAAAACTTTGTTTACCAAAGATTGGTCTCCTAGGTAGGCAAGTACTTTTCTTTTTGAATGTAAAGTATTAGATTTTCCCATCGTTAAAATCTTTTCTACAAAAGGTCTTAAATCCTTAGCCTTTGGAAGTGTAGTTTCAATTTGTTCATTAACTATTAAAGATTTACTTAGATTTTTCAATAAAGCAATTCTGTGACTGCTCTTTCTATTAAGTTTTCTACCTGCTATGCCGTGTCTCATAAAGTTTTCCCTAGTATGGATCGTCAAGCTTTCTTCTAATTTCTTCAATATTCTCTGGGGGCCAACCTTCAATCTTCATTCCTAATTCAAGGTTCATAGTAGAGAGAATTTCCTTAATCTCATTAAGGGATTTTCTTCCAAAATTTGGGGTCCTAAGCATCTCTGATTCTGTTTTTTGAACTAAATCACCAATATAAATAATTTCGTCATTTTTTAAACAATTTGCAGATCTTACAGATAGCTCAAGCTCCTCAACTTTTCTAAGTAAGTTTACATTTAGAGATGGTTCCTCCACAACAGGGGTGGCGACCTCTTCTACTGGTTCTTCAAAATTAATAAACATCTTAAGTTGCTCATCAATTATTCTAGCTGCATATGCGACTGAGTCCTCTGGAAACACTGAGCCATTTGTCTCAATATTCATTATAAGTTTATCATAATCAGTAACTTGCCCAACTCTTGAGTTTTCGACTCTGAATGACACTCTTCTCACTGGAGAAAAAAAAGAATCTATAAAGATAGTTCCCAAAGGAACATCACCTGAATGTTTTAAAGCTGGAACATACCCTTTGCCCTGTTCAACCGTTAGTGTAATATTTACCTTAGCTTTTGAATCTAGTGTAAGCAAATGAAGATCTTTATTCAGCACTTCCACATGTGCACCGCAATCAATATCTCCAGCCTTTATTTCTTTTGGTCCCTCAGCTTTTATATGTATTTTTGAGGATTCAACATCATTTAACTTTAATGCAAGTTGTTTAATATTTAGGATTATTTCTGTAACATCTTCTCTTACGCCGGGTATTGCAGAAAATTCATGTGTAACTCCTTCAACGTTAATTGAAGTAACAGCCGCACCTCTTATAGAAGATAAAAGAACTCTTCTTAACATGTTTCCAAGTGTCTGCCCGTAACCCCTTTCAAGCGGTTCTGCTACTAGCTCTGCCACTGTAGAGTCTGCAGTTTCGTTATCTTTAACAAACTCGATTTTCTTTGGTTTGATTAGTTCTTTCCAGTTTTTATTATTTATCACTTTTTTTTCCTTTATTAACTTAAACTCTTCTTCTTTTTGATGGTCTACAGCCATTATGAGGGATAGGTGTGATATCCTTAATAACTGATATGATTAATCCTGTGGAATTAAGGGCCCTAATAGCTGATTCACGTCCGTTACCTGGACCTTTGACAACAATTTCAATATTCTTCATTCCATGCTCCATAGCTTTCTTTCCAGCTTCTTCAGCAGCAAGCTGCGCTGCAAATGGAGTGGACTTTCTTGAACCCTTAAATCCTTTATTTCCAGATGATGACCAAGATATTGTATTACCTGTATTGTCTGTAATTGTTATAATTGTATTATTAAAGGTTGAGTTTATATGAGCTGTTCCAGAAACAACATTTTTTTTAACCTTTTTTTTTGTTTTAGAAGCTTTCGAAACCATAATTAAATTGCTTTTTTCTTACCTGCTATAGGTATTGCTTTACCTTTCCTAGTTCTTGCATTGGTATGCGTTCTTTGACCTCTTACAGGCAGTCTTTTTCGATGCCTCAGCCCCCTGTAACAACCTAGATCAGTTAATCTTTTTATTCTAGATGAAACTTCTCTTCTTAAATCACCTTCAACAAGAAAGTTCTTTTCTAAAAATTCTCTGATTTTTATTATTTGATCTTCATTTAATTCACTAACTAACTTTTTTGTGTCTATCCCAACGGCCGTACATATATCCTTGGAGTATTTTGGTCCAATACCATAAATGTAGGTTAGAGATATTTCTAATCTTTTATTTGTTGGAACGTTTACGCCTGCTATTCTTGCCACTATATAACTCTTAATAAATACAAAGCTGGATTATATTTTTTTTTCATTTTAAGTCAACAACAACTATTCAATAATCTGTAAAATATTTTCATAAACGATTTTAATTGATTCCATAGCGTCTATCTCGTGCAAAATATTTTTATTTTTATAGTAATCTACCGTTGGAAGTGTAGATTCCTTGTAAATATTTATTCTTTTATTCAATATCTCCAGATTATCATCAGTTCTTAAGTTTTCTCCAGATGATTCTTCAATTCTCCGATTTATCCGACTTTCTAGAACTTTATAATCAATACTAAATAATATCACATGATCAAGAGAAACTGATTTGGTTTCTAATGATTTATCTAAAAATTTAGCCTGTTCAATATTTCGAGGAAAACCATCAAAAATTATGTTTTGGTCTCTTAAATCTGACACTTTTTTTACTATTAAATCTATAACAAAATTATCTGGGACCAACCCACCTTGTTGCATAATTTGTTTAACTTTTGTGCCAACCTCAGACTTGTTATCTGAAGATGCTGCTCTTAATAGATCACCGGTTGAAAGTTGAAAAAAATTTTTATTTTCTACAAGTAATTTAGACTGAGTTCCTTTACCACAACCAGGTGGTCCGAGCAAAACAATCTTTTTACTCATCTTCCTCTTCTAAAGTTAGATTTCTTAATTAAACCTTCGTATTGATGAGCAAGAAGGTAGGATTGAATTTGAGTAACCGTATCCATTGTAACACTTACAACAATTAGTAAGCTTGTGCCTCCAAAATAAAATGGAACTTGGTATTTTGCTATCAAGAGTTCAGGTAATAAACAAATTAAAGAAAGATAAATTGCACCCAAAACTGTTAATCTAGTCAGAACATAATCTAAATAATTAGCTGTATTTTCTCCTGGTCTTATTCCAGGAATAAAACCACCATATTTTTTTAGATTGTCGGCTGTATCTTTTGGGTTAAAGACTATAGCAGTGTAAAAAAATGCGAAAAATACAATCATAGAAATATATAATGTTAAATAAACAGGATGCCCTCTACTTAGAAACAAACTGATGGTATTCAACCACTCCGGACCACCGCCGGCATTAAAACTTACAAATGTAATGGGTAATAAAAGTAGTGAGCTTGCAAAAATTGGAGGTATTACTCCTGAGGTATTGATCTTTAATGGTAGATGAGATGATGGAGCGGAACCGCTTCCAGCTCCTCCGGGTTGCCTTTTAGGGTATTGTACTAGCAACCTTCTTTGTCCTCTTTCAATAAAAACCATGAAAGCTATGACAGCAACTGACATAACTAATAAAAAGACTATAAACAGCGTAGATAATGCCCCAGTTCTTCCAAGCTCAAAGGTAGTGCTCAAAGCAAGTGGAAGTTGAGCCACTATACCAGTAAAGATGATCAATGAAATTCCATTTCCAATCCCTCTTTGCGTAATCTGTTCGCCTAGCCATACAAGGAAAAGTGTGCCAGAAACAAGGGTTATAACTGTAACTAATCTAAAGAAGGTTCCGGGATCCATTACTGCCTGGATTCCTTGACTATTAGACATATTTTCAATTCCCACTGCAACACCATACCCTTGGATAGTTGCCAGAAAAACGGTGCCATACCTAGCATATTGATTTATCTTTTTTCTTCCTGCTTCCCCTTCTTTCTTAAGCTGTTCGAGCTGAGGTGATATAACGGTTAAAAGTTGCATAATTATACTAGCGGATATGTAGGGCATTATGTTAAGAGCAAATATTGTCATTCTACCTAATGCTCCACCGGCAAACATATCAAACATTCCTAATATTCCACCCACGTTTCTCTCAAAAACTTTTTCTAGGGCTACTGGATCAATTCCTGGAACAGGAATATATGAACCAATTCTATAAACAATTAGTGCTAGAAGTGTAAAAAGTATTCTTTTTTTTAAATCTTCTGCTTTGGCAATGGAACCAAGATTAATTCTGGAAGCTAACTGTTCTGAAACTGAAGCCATATTTATTTCTTCTTATCTGCTTTTATTGTTATTTTTTGTTTTGGTTTATCAGCAGTCATTGATTTTGTTTTTCTTTGCTCAGTTTCTGTTGATTTATTTGTTTTTGGTTTATCGGGGTCAGCGATCTCATTTCCTTCTTTAATTGTTTTAGTTTGTTTTGTATTTTCGTTTTTTTTCGATTTAACTTCTTTCTTTACTTTGCTCTCTGAATTATTCTTTGCATTAGAAGTTTTAATATCTTTAATGAATTGTTTGAAATCAATAATCTTAATCTCCCCACCAACTCTCTTAAACTCCTTAATTACACCTTTAGAAGCTGCATGAACTTCAATTGAAATCGATCCTTTTAATTTTTGCCCCATTAAAACTTTAATGTGGGAATCTTTCTTAGCACTTATAAGTTCATAAAGTTGGGATATATTTACAGTTGTTTTTTCCTTTACAGCCTTTTTATCAAGTAGATAATTAATAAAGTCGGTTTTAAAAACTTTATTTTTAATTTTACTTCTAGATTTAAATCCATGTTTAGGCATTCTCATATGCAAGGGCATTTGACCACCTTCAAAACCATTTATGGAAACACCAGTCCTCGACTTTTGGCCTTTTATACCTCTTCCACCTGTTTTCCCTTTTCCGGAACCAATTCCTCTTCCAACTCTCTTCTTTTGCTTTGAATTTGAGCTTGGTGTTTTTAATTCATTAAGTTTCATTTTAGACCTCTTCAACTTTCAACAGATGTTTAACTTTCTCTATCATGCCCTTGATTGAATCATTACCTTCAACAATTTTTTCTCTATTTAGTTTATTTAAACCTAAACTTATTAAAGTAAGTTTTTGAGACTTTTCCCTACCAATTGGACTTTTTATTTGTTTGATTTTAAGCTTTTGCATTTTCTATACTTGACGAGTTCTTTCTTCTTTTAGTTATATCATTAACTTTCAAGCCTCTTCTTGAAGCAATTATTTTTGGTGAGGAAACTACTTTCAAAGCTTCAAATGTTGCTCTGATCATATTATGGGGGTTTGAAGAACCAATAGATTTGGCAACAATATCTTGTATACCCAATGCTTCAAAAACCGCTCTCATTGGACCACCTGCAATAACACCCGTGCCGGATGGAGCACTTCTCAGGAAAACGTTTCCAGAATCAAATCTACCTCTTATATCATGATGTAATGTTCTACCTTGCCTAAGAGGAACTCTTATCATAGTGTTTTTGGCTTCATCGGTAGCTTTTTTTATTGCCTCAGGAACTTCCTTAGCTTTTCCTTTTCCATGACCAACCATTCCATTGCCGTCACCTACTACAACTAATGCGGCGAAACTGAAACGCCTTCCTCCTTTTACT
>Ga0055584_100005091_pt1 | contig 12887 bp, 13 predicted proteins | sample OSDHelmetaG_FD_58716 | JGI IMG/M metagenome (GOLD analysis project Ga0055584, IMG submission 58716) | Pelagic marine sediment microbial communities from the LTER site Helgoland, North Sea, for post-phytoplankton bloom and carbon turnover... | ecosystem: Environmental > Aquatic > Marine >... | reverse complement strand
ATTTTTTCGAGACAGAGGATAAAAAGCCAGACTGCGCCAACCTTGAAACGGCGCTGGCGAATGCGGAGTCTATTTTGGTTCTACAGGAAGAAGCACTTGCGCAAGCTGAGGATGCTGCAGGACCATTAGAAAATCAGGTTTCTGCATTAGAGGATGAAATAACAGAGCTTGAAGCGGCTTTTGCAGAAAAAGTAAAAAACACTCTTCTTGTTAGTGTGGGGGGAGGCGGAACGGTTGGAGCTATTGTAGGCTTAGGTTTAGGTAGATCATTTCCCGCGACTATAGCCGGCACTGGTGCTGGAGCTAAAAAAGGAATGGATGTAGCTAAGGCGGCAATAGAAGCTTTGGAATCCGAGATTACGATTCTTAGGCACAAGAAAGATGCATTAATGGCTGAATTGGGACCGTTAAAAGCCAGAATTGAAACTTTGCAGCCTTCTGTGGAGGACGCAAGGGCCCTGGTGGACAGCGCCCGGGATGCACTTGATGAGTGCCAAAGTGGACAGCGTTAATGGGCCTGTACTATACTTTGAAGCGACATGCGAGCTATAGATAGAAGGATAGGCTTTGAAAAAAATATTTGAAAAGTTTATGTCTCTTCCTTTCACAAAAGACAGGGAGGGACGAACGCTGTTTCACCCCTGGGGCATTTTGGGAAACGCTTATATTGTTGAGTCGCGTGAGGCGGAAGAAAAGCTGCGCAAAAGTATAAAACAGGATTGTTTTATAGGCATTCCATTTTTTTTATTGACAATAATTTTTATTAAATTCTGGATTCTTTATTTGTTAGTGATTGGTTGGCTTGCCGGATATGCATGGAAGTTGCGGAAACTCACAAAGACGCTGGAAAAATCATCGGAAAGGCTGACTTTTAAGGAATCAACAGAAGATTTTGCACAAAAAATGCCCATGGCGCTGATGATTATCGGCGCAATTTGCATCCTCCTGATGTTTTTTGCGGAGACTTTCTTTTTTATTGCCGGGTTTAAATATAGTGATTTAGCAGAAAATTTTGGGGATATGATGAATGTGATTTTCTCCGGGGTTTGTTTTTATGTGATAGGGGATGTCGTTGTTGTACAGATAAAACATAGATGTAAGAATAAAAAATGAAATTAACGACTTGGAACATTTTTTGCGCCCAGATACTTTGTACCGAGTCTATTAAGTTCCTCGGGACTTAAGGAACAGATATTCTTCAGCCATTCCTGTGTTTCTATGATCAACCAGGGTGCATCGAGATTCATGATGTATAGGGGGTATGTGTTTTTGTATATGACTTTTTCTTCACATGGTGCGCGACCGCTTAGCCAGAGGAGCCAGTATAGGGCTGTTGGTTTCATTAAGTGTCGGGCTTTGTCTTTGTCTTTGTCTTCGGGGATGCTGCCTTTGCCGGTGGCGTAGAAGTTGGACAGTCTGTTCCTTATGAACATGGTAGTGTGTACGTCATCGCGATTTTCTTCAATCATGCGGTTGTAGAAATAAGCGGCCTTGCGGTAGTTTCGGCGCAATGGCCCATCGAAAAGGGCAGCTGAAAGGGTGAACAGGTCCATATCTTTCGGGAGTATGCCGCGATTGACAGCTTCCTCTATGAAGCAGGCTGTTCTGTCACCTGTTATACGATTGTGAAGATCAAGAAGTATGTTGGCGTTTTCCATTGTGGTGGATAATTCTTCGTCACTCATGTTTGTGTAGTGATACGGACATTGAATCTCAGATAGATTGTCCGGGACCACGACCACTGATAGAGAATTGCGCAGAAAAGGGAAGGACAGATACACGGCTAGTAAAATTGCGGAGACGAGAAAAGATAATTTTACAATTTTTTTTTCAGCATGTTTCCGTGGCCTGCATTTGTTGCGATATACTAGCGCAACAAATAGTGCCTTTGTAAGAAAAGGTTGAGTTGTTACAGTCTGGCGCTATATAGCTTTATATATGTTTGTGGCGCCATGCTCGCGGCTTACGGTACGCACAGCTTTTTAAACAAAGAACACAACCACGATATAAAAAGACATTAAGACAGTAAGACATTAAGAGTAAAGTTTTCAAAAACCCGTCCGGTGTGGCGGGTTTTTTTATTGTCCTTCAACAAGGGAGAGAGTTATGCCACGGATCAGACAGATTAAAACAACTTTTACAGCCGGTGAGGTGTCACGTTCATTGCTGGGGCGTGGCGATTTGCGCGCCTATGAGAATGGTGCGCTGACATTGCGTAACGTGTTTATTCAGCCGACCGGCGGTGTAACGCGGCGTGCGGGGTTGCGTTATGTTGACAGTGCGCCGGGTGCGGGACGTTTGGTTGCGTTTGAGTTCAGCACGGAACAGGTTTATTTGCTGGTCCTGACAGATTCCCTGATTTCTGTCTATGCGGATGGTGTGCCGATCACAACATTGCCGGCACCGTGGACAGAGGCGCAAATCCCCAATGTTTCATGGACACAAAGTGCGGATACGTTATTAATGACGCACCCGGATGTGCCACCGAAAAAGCTGACCCGTAATGCGGGCGGTGTATGGGCGCTGGTTGATTGGAGCTATATAACGGAAAGTGCCGGTGCGATACAGCAGCCCTATTATAAATTTGCCGATCCTGACGTAACAATTACGCCCAGCGGTACAACGGGCAGCATTACTCTCACCACTTCGGCTTCTGTGTTTGCAGCCGCACATGCCGGCACACGGATGCGTATTGGTGGCAAGGAAGTTGATGTAACAGCTTATAATTCCCCGACCGTTGTGACGGCCACGGTGATTGAAACGCTCGGCGGAACGGATGCAACGATTGACTGGCAAGAGCAAGCGTTCTCGGCAGCGCGGGGATACCCGGTGTCGGTGGCCTTTCACCAGGATCGTCTGGTGATTGGCGGCAGCCGTGATTTACCGAACCGTCTGTGGTTTTCAAAATCCGGTGATTTGTTCAATTTTGATCTGGGCACGGGGCTGGATGATGAAAGTATTGAATTTTCAATCCTATCTGATCAGGTGAATGCTATTCGCGGTATTTTTTCCGGCCGGCATTTGCAAGTCTTTACAAGCGGTGCTGAATGGATGGTCACAGGTGACCCGCTTACGCCCGCGACTGTGCAAATCCGACGGCAAACACGCATTGGGTCTGTGACAACACGTTATATTCCACCGGTGAATGTAGACGGCGCGACGTTATTTGTTGCCCGTAACGGCGAGCAGATACAGGAATTTTTATACACCGATCTGGAGCAGGCTTACCAGACAACGGATCTGGCGCTGGTATCGCGTCATATACTGCCAACGCCGGTAGACATGGATTTCAATCAGCGGCAACGGTTGTTGTTTGTTGTGCGCGCGGACGGGAAATTCGCTACCATGACTGTCTTTCGTTCGGAAGAAGTTGCTGCATGGACATTGCATGAAACGGACGGGCTTGCCTTGTCTGTCAGTGTGGTGGGCGAAGATATTTACCTGCTTCTTGATCGGGACGGTACATTCATGATCGAACAATTTGATGCCGCGCTGAATATGGATGCCGCGCTGAGCGGTGAAGACACAACGCCCGCAACGGCATGGTCGGGTATGGATCATCTGGAAGGGCGTACAGTGTCGATTGTTGCCGATGGCGTGGTACAGGCAGATCAAGTTGTCACGGGCGGTACGATTACATTGGTCGAGGCTGCCAATAAAGTGGAAATCGGGCTGGCTTATACGCATCTTATCGAGCCGTTACCGCCGAGTGCGGTGGCTTCTGGCGGCGCAGGACGGGCTGTGCGTCTGGTGGAAGCTATTTTCCGGCTGGAAGATACAGCGGCGCTGCGTGTGGATACCGGGCGCGGCATGATGGATGTCACGTTGCGGCAATTGGGTGAAGATCCGATTTTAGGCGCACCGCCACCGCTTGTATCCGGTGATATCAGTGTACGCGCACTGGGCTGGAAAAATGAAACAGATGCGCCGCTCTGGCGAATTGAACAATCCATCCCGTTATCCTTCACGATGTTGTCGGTGACAACAGAGCTAAAAGTGAATGATTAGAAAAGGAAATTATTATGAAGAAAGAAGAAAAATGCAGGCAGTTACGGATTCAACTCAAGAATCAAGAACTGGAAGTTAAGAGTAGGCATAAAAGATTTTTGTCAGAGCAGGGAAAGGCTACGGGAACAGTTAAGGATATTGATCGGCAAGGGAAAAAAATTGTCGATGTTGCGGGAGAGGCAGGTATTGATATTGCTGTGTCGATGCTTCCCAAATGGCCTAGAAAAACAAGCATGCCGGGACCTGTGTTGTCGGCGATACCAAATTTTTTCAAGCTAAAGCAGGCTGTGCAGCAGTATTTTCAATTTTGGGATGAGGCATCAAGATTGGAAAATAATGCGCATATGCTGAAAGATCTTTTGAAGGAGGCACAAGAAGAATTCACAAGACTTGATGGCGAGATACAGAGATTAGGGTGTTGAGTGCACCATTATTTAGATTCAAGGATATCCAGTCTTTTTCTGGCTTTTCTTCTTAAAGAATCGGGGGACTCTAATCTGTAATATATCTGGTCATATAATGTTTTTGCTATGTGAGAGTCTTTCTTATAACCGTTGCGGCCATATTCGAAGTTTTCAGCTTGTTTGAATAAATCTTCAGGAGACAGGGTGCAAAAGGAGGCGAGACGTTCCAGTGCGCTGCGCTCGATGTCGTTTGTTTCATTATCTATATATGTGTCGAACTGGGAGCTGCAATCGGCATCCCTGTAATTATACAGGGCATAAATATGTGAGCGCATGTAAAAATGAAAGGCTTCTTCCGGATTGTGGGCGGATGATTCAGGATTGCTGTAGACATTCGCCAGAGAGTTAAAGACAGAATATTGTATGCTTTTGTTTTCATCCATCTCCAGTGCCTGACGGTAGATATGGACGATAAGGTCATCGCGTTCTGGTACCGCCAACCTGATATATAAGGGTACGGCGTTAAAAAAATCGAAGTCCTCTGTTTTTCCTTGCTGCCATTGCAGGATATAGGCGCATGTGATTTCTTCGGGTGATAGTTCCTCATCCGTTTTTTCAAAGATGGGGTCTGGATTGCCGTCGGGGATAATTTTTGCGCAGTCCAGCGGCGGCTCCGCCGTGGCAGATGCCGGGGCGATTGGAAGGGCTGAAAAAATCAGCGTGAAAATAATAAATAAGAGTATCTTCATGCTGCCATTATAGTGTTGGGAGTAGAAAATGGAAAGAAAATTCACTTTATGGTTGCGTTATGGCAGGGTTTTTTTAGAGTGCTTCCATGATGAAAAGCACGGTTTTGGTTGTATTTTTGTGCCTGGGCACGCTGGTTTTTTCCAGCAGTATGGCGTGGGCTTATTGTTCAGAGCCGCGTGCGGGGTATGGTTTGTCGGCACCGCAGCCGCCGGGTTCATATGAGAAGCCGGATAGGCCGGATTGTTTGTCGCGCCGTGGCTATGGCAGCAGTGTTTTAGAATGTGATGACCGGACGTTGCGTGATTATCGCAGTCGGGGAAAACGCTATGCGGACAAACTTAAGGCATATGCGGACGAGGCAAAAGAGTTTGCAGAAAAAGCAGAGCGTTTTGCTAAGGAAGCGGCTGATTATGCCGCTTGTGCGCGGGATGAGCTTGAGGGCCGGTGAGTTATAAATTGTAGTGAGTAATGCGTATGAGGCCGGGATTTTTCCCGGCTTTTTTGTTTTTTAGTTCTAACCCCGAAAGGAGAAAATCATGGGATCACTTACGTCGCTGGCGACTTTGGTGCCGGTTATCAAGGAAGGCGTCGATACGATTACGGGTCTGTCATCACGGGAGGCTTCGCGCAAGGATGCACAAAAAGATCAAAGAGTTGCGTTAAGTCAGTTGCAAAAGACGCAGCAATTAAATCAGCAGAACGCAGAAGAAAATGCAGCCCTGCAGCGTGAACGGTTGGCGGCGGATGCGACAACAGCAGAAAATACACGGCTGTCGGCCTTGCGCCGGGCGGTGGCCAGACAACGCGCTAGCTTCGGTGCGCAGGGTGTGGGGTCATCCAGTGGATCTTCCGGTGCGGTTTTGCTGGGGCTTTTCGATGAATCCGAGGATGAGCTGGCGCAGCGGGAAAGGCTGGATAATATCCGCAAGCGTTCGCTTGATCTGGGGTTGTCGCAACAGCGCGGTATTAACACGCTGCAATTTACACAGCTAAAAGAACGGCAAAAACTGGGACGTTTATCCGCGAATGTCGATCGCGTTGGCAGTCTTGTTAATGATGGGTTTGACCTGTTTGGCACAGGGATAAGTCTGTCCAAGTTGATTTAAACGCGCCGTTACAAAATTCATTACAAAACCCGTTATGAAATTCGCCCTGTAGCGGGTTTTTTTTATTTTAAATTTCTGCAATCAAAGGAGAAACAATCATGACAACCGAACACATAAAAATGCCTGCTGTGGCACCGCTGGTGCGCTATCTGGGGGACGGGATGGAAACAGTTTTTGAATATTCTTTCCCAATTTTCGCAAGCGGGGATATTTCCATTTATTTTGACGGCGCACAACAATTCAGTGGCTTTACAGTTGCCGGTGCTGGTGTAACAGAAGGCGGTACGGTGACGTTCAGTGCAGCGCCTGCTGATGGCGTTATTGTTATGATAGAGCGCCGGATGCCGCTTGAGCGTTTAACTGATTTTATTGAAGGCGGTGATTTTTCAGCGCGTGCGATTAATAATGAGCTGGATTTTCTGATTGCCGCGATCCAGCAAGTCGGACGCGATCAAGCGCCGATGCTACGTTATACGGATGATGAGGCTCCCGGTGCGGTGGATATGCCGACGAAAGATTTGCGTGCGAATATGGTTTTGGGGTTTGATGGTAATGGTGACCCGATCGCTGTGTCCACGGAAGGTGTCATGGCAGCACCAGACTTTACAGCCACCGGCACGGGGGCGGCAACGCGCACCAGTACTGATAAATTTGGTGATTTAATTTCCGTGAAGGATTTCGGTGCCGTCGGTGATGGTGTAGCGGATGATACGCTGGCGATTCAACAAGCTTTGGCCGCACATAATAATGTATTCGTACCGGAAGGCATTTATCTGATCACAGCGCCGATTACCGTGGCGGCATCGCAGGCATTATTTGGTGCCGGGCAAAAAAGCATTATCAAATGTAACACGACTTCCTTTAATGCAATAGAAATACCGGCCGGTTATACGCGCATTGATAATCTGCGTATAGAAAGCGGCGCGATAGGTATTAAATTGTTTGGCCGTGACAGTGAGTGTGTGCAAAACAATATAACGAATGTGAATATTGTAAGTGCGCTGACAGGTATTTTGCTGGATGGATACGATAATCCGTCCAAACCGTGTTACTGGAATAATTTTTCTAACATTATGATTGAGCAACCTATCACGCACGGCGTGCATTTAACGCTCTCTGGTATAGGGGATACGCCGAATGCCAACCGCTTTGCGCGCGCGCGTGTGTATTCCAAGGGCGCGGGTACAACGGGCAGTGGTTTTTATGTCGAGAATGGCGGTAATGCCAACTCTTTTGTTGATTGTGAAGCCAATGTGAACGGCCCCACGGCGGATAGTTGTTTTCGGCTGGGTGCGAATGCAGACAAAACATTGCTGATTAACCTCTACACAGAATCTACAAATACTGTGCCGAATGTAAAGCTGGATGCCGGATCAACGGAAACGGCGATTGTGAACTTGCATGCGCAGAGTGATGGGTCTGCTATTCTCGATAATTCCAGTGGAAATTACGACGCCTATAATGCTGGGTCACCGGAAAAAAATACGCTGCGCAAGACGGTGGTAACAGATTTGAAGGCAACATTGATGCGTTTTGATACGGAATTTATCAGCGCGCCCGGGATAACTAATCTTGATCTGTCGCATTCGGTTCATATTGTTGATGCCGCAGCGGGCGCGATGACAATTAATCTACCGTTGGCTTCCAGTGCCGCAGGCGTCGAAATAACAGTGAAGAAAAAAGACAATACTGCAAACATTGTTACAATTGATGAGGCCGGTGGCCCTGGTCCGGACGGTAATGCCCTGCAACTGGGTGGTGAAGATGATTATGTGAGCGTTTTATCAAACGGCGCAGAGTGGTTTATTACCTCCAGTAACCGTATGGCCGGTAACACTCGTTTTGCCGACACAACAGGTATTTACAGTGTTGATATGGCGGTGGATACGTATTTGATTTCATCGTTCGGTGGTGCTGTGACGGCGCAATTGCCGCCGGCAAACGCAGCGGAAGCTGTGGGGCGCACAATCACCATTAAAAAAACAGACAGTTCGGTGAATGCCGTGACGGTAACTGAACAAGGTGGTGCCGGGCCAGATCAAAGTAGCCAGCCATTAGCGGCGCAATATAACGCGATCACGGTCGTATCAAATGGCGCAAACTGGTTTGTGGTGAGTACACACTAATTAATAGATGAAATGGAATAATATGAGTGAAGAAATAGAAGCACTACCTTTGCCGTTGGAGCAGGTGGCGGAGTTTTTGCCCGAAGCGTTGCGCGTTGCAATCACGGCGTATCACGAACGGGCAGGATGCATCACAACGGATCTAACGGCGAAGGCCTATACCGATCATCACAAAGCCTGTCAGGCGGCCATCGCACATATTGAATTGCTGGTGAAGCTTGCCTTGCGGGCACATTTGCCGGATGCCGATACAGATGCTAATCGTGCGGCGATGACAGCAGAGCTGTTACGTGCGGCGGTTGCGGATGTGAAGGGGTTTGAGGAGTGAGTTCGTAAATACAGTCCAAACAATTCTTTGCAAACAGAAAGTTCATATGACCGAAATTGCTGATTTTAAGATATTCCTTGCGTTGTGGAACAGGGCGCAGGGGCAGGAAACACCTGCGATTCATTTCCGCATGGCAGATTGGCTGGAAAGTGCATGGGAAAATGATCAGCGCCGTCTTTTGTTGATGGCGTTTCGTTCCAGTGGCAAAAGCACGATTGCAGGATTGTTTTCCGCATGGATTTTGTATCGCAATCCGGATTTGCGGATTTTAGTGCTGGCGGCGGATTTGATGCTGGCACGCAAGATGGTGCGCAATGTCAAAAAAACAATTGAACGCCATCCGCTGACCACACATTTAAAGCCGCAACGTGCTGATCAATGGGGTGCAGACCGTTTTACGGTACAACGTGATCTGGCTTTGCGTGATCCGTCAATGTTAGCCAAGGGTATAACAACAAATATCACGGGTAGTCGTGCCGATATAATTATTTGCGATGATGTGGAGGTGCCGAATACATGTGATTCAGCACAAAAACGCGCTGATTTGCGTGAGCGACTGGCGGAAGTCGATTTTGTCTTAACACCGGGCGGCACGCAGTTTTATATTGGCACGCCGCATACATGGTACACAATTTACGAAGAAACCATGCGTGTGGAAACGGGTGAAGAGCGTTCTTTTCTGGATGGTTTTGCGCGTCTAAAAATACCGGTGCAGGATGAAGCCGGCACAAGCGCATGGCCGGAAAAATATAATCAGGAAGATATTGCGCGGATGAATCGCTCATCCGGTCCTAACAGGTTTTCTTCACAGATGATGCTGGAGCCGGTGAATATTGCCGAAGGACGGCTGGACCCGGCAGCATTGCAGTTTTATGAAGGTCATCCGCATTATAGCCCCGAATTGCGCAAGCTATATCTGAACGGTATGCAGATCGTGTCGTGCAGTGCGTGGTGGGATCCGGCATTTGCAGTCGGGCGCGGTGATTCCAGCGTTTTTGCCATTGTGTTTTCCGATGCGGAAGGCATGCGCTATATGCATAAGGTCCAGTATGTGGAGGCTGATGAGTTTGCAGCAGAAAATGTAGCGGAGCAGCAGTGTAAACAAATTGCATTTACGGCGCAGTTGTTGCGCGTGCCGCTTATTACCGTCGAAACAAACGGGATTGGCAAGCTGTTGCCCAGTATTTTGCGGCAGGAGCTAGCGAAAAAGCGCGTGCCTTGTGGTGTGAAGGAAGTCAATAACGTGCGCAGCAAGGATATTCGTATTCTTGAGGCGTTTGATGCGTTGCTCGCTGCCCGGATGCTGCATGTTAATCAAAAGGTCCGCAAAACGCCTTTCATAGCGGAGATGCAGGAATGGCGACCCGGTGTGAAGGGACAAAGAGATGATGGTCTGGACGCGGTCGCCGGTGCGCTGAGTCTGGAGCCGGTGCGTTTGAAACACGAAAAATATGCCGGACGCCAAGGTTGGCAAGGTGGCGGTCGTAGTCACACGGCAAAAACAGAATTCGAGGTTTAATCATGTTTTCACAAGAACTTATCTGGTGGATCAGTGCTGTTGATCTGCCGGCGCTAGGTGGTCTGTTCTGGTTGATCTGGCGTACGCGCAAAGAGTCAGAGGATTCAGCGCAACATCTGCGTGAGGTGATTGATACACGCAATGCACAGCTGCGTGATGCGTTATCTGCTTTCAAGCTGGAAGTAGCAAAGAGTTACGCATCCATTACAGATTTGCGGGAGCTGGAATCACGATTGGTAGGGCATTTGCTGCGCATAGAAACAAAGCTGGATACAACGGCCATGAAAACGGAAGCGCTGAAGGCGCGGGAAGGATCAGAGAAATGAAAAATTTAGTAACGCTTTTCAGGAAAGAGAACAGGGAGCCGGTCAGTGCCGAGGAATTTCATCGCGCACTGGAGGTTGATGTTTTGGCACGTACAATTTGGGGCGAAGCACGCGGTGAGGGTTCTGTGGGTATGCAGGCAGTGGCATGCGTTATTTTAAATCGTGTCAGGCGCGGTGGCTGGTGGGGTGATAGCATCGTGTCTGTTTCTCAAAAACCGTATCAGTTTTCCTGTTGGAATAAGGATGACCCCAATTACCGGCGCGTTTTATCGGTGGATGATCAGGATATGCATTTTGTCACGGGAAAGCGTATTGCCACGCGGGCTGTGCTTGATGTTTTGGATGACCCGACAAAGGGCGCTACGCATTATCATGCGGTGGGTATTGCGCCTTATTGGATAAAGGGTGAAAAGCCGATTGCCGTGATCGGTAATCATATTTTTTACAAGCTGGAGGATAAATAATGATACCTGTTTTATTAGCAAAACTGGGGATTCCTGTTTTGGGAGCAATTTTGTCGGATGCTATTGGCAAGATCGAACACCCGGCAGCCAAAAGTGCAGCAAAAGCGCTGCGTGATCTGGATAACGCTTTATTGAACGGGCAGATTTCCAATGAACAAATGGCCGAAGCTAATCGGCACGCCGAAGAGATGGCAACGTTGCGCATGAAGGAAAATGCAGAGGCATTGGCAGAAATTAATACGAGCTTGCGTACGGAAATTTCATCGGAAGATATGTATGTACGCCGCATGCGTCCAACTTTTGGTTATTTGATGGCGGCAACCTGGGCGGCGCAGATGTTCGGTGTGGCTTATATTCTGGTGTTCCGTACGGAACAAGCGAGCGTGGTTTTGAATGCAGTGGAATCGCTTAGCATGATCTGGACGGTGGGACTGTCTGTGCTCGGTATCTATGTGTACAAGCGTAGCGAGGATAAGAAAGTGGGGCTATAAAGTCCCCTTTTTAATCTCATGTCTTTGTGATATGGATGACAGCTATGGCACCGCGCAAGCAACAGAGCAAACAAGGCAAGCAGGAAAGTCGGCAGGACAAAAAATCACTGCCGGGCACGATTGCGCGTTACGGCAAGGTCGGCGGTACGGTCGCGGGGCTGGCGGCGCGGGTTGCGGGTGAGCGTTATTTTGGTCTGAAGATAGAGCGTGAGGAACATGCGCAGCAATTGCTAGGTGCGTTGGGCGGGCTGAAAGGTCCGTTGATGAAGGTGGGTCAGATTTTAGCGACGATCCCCGAAGCGCTGCCGCCGGAATATACGCAGGCCTTTTTAGAATTGCAATCCAATGCCCCGCCGATGGGCTGGCCGTTTGTACGCCGCCGGATGAAAGCCGAGCTGGGTGCGGATTGGGAAACAAAGTTCAAGAGCTTTGAAAAAGAGGCCGCCGCCGCTGCAAGTTTGGGGCAGGTGCACCGTGCTGTGACGCATGAGGGGCAAAAAATTGCCTGCAAGTTGCAATATCCGGATATGGGTACGGCGGTGAATGCTGATTTGGGGCAGCTCAAGGTTATTTTTTCTCTGTACGAAAAATATGACAGTGCAATCAAGACAGGTCGTATCCATGATGAACTGGCGGCGCGGTTGAATGAAGAACTGGATTACCGGTTAGAGGCGCGTCACTGCAAATTATATAGATATATGTTGCGGGATGAGGCGCACGTGCATGTGCCTGAAATTATTGATGAGCTTTCGACTGATCGCTTGTTGTGCAGTACGTGGATGGATGGCAAAGGTATTTTGAATTTCAAGGATGCCGGCGCAGAACAGCGCAGCGCCATTGCATTGAATATGTTCCGCGCATGGTATGCACCACTTTATCATTACGGTGCTATTCATGGCGATCCGCATCTGGGCAATTATACGGTGCGCGATGATAACGCGATTAATTTGCTGGATTTTGGTTGTGTGCGCGTATTTCCACCGGAATTTGTCGGCGGCGTGATTGATTTGTACAAAGCGCTGCATGATGATGACCGCGCACTGGCGGTGCATGCATTTGAAACATGGGGATTTAAGGATCTGCAAAAGGATCAAGTCGATACGTTGATTATGTGGGCGCAGTTTTTATACGGGCCTGTGTTGGAGGATAAGGTGCGCCCGATTGGTGAGGTGACCAATGGTGTTTACGGGCGCGAAACAGCACAGGAAGTGCATAAACGCTTGCGTGAATCGGGCGGTGGGATATCTGTGCCCCGTGAATTTGTGTTTATGGACCGCGCGGCATTGGGGCTGGGCTCGGTGTTTTTGCACTTAAAAGCGGAAGTGAACTGGTACCGATTGTTCAATGAAATGATCGAAGGGTTCG
>Ga0055584_100005089_pt1 | contig 12888 bp, 8 predicted proteins | sample OSDHelmetaG_FD_58716 | JGI IMG/M metagenome (GOLD analysis project Ga0055584, IMG submission 58716) | Pelagic marine sediment microbial communities from the LTER site Helgoland, North Sea, for post-phytoplankton bloom and carbon turnover... | ecosystem: Environmental > Aquatic > Marine >... | reverse complement strand
CGGGTGTGGCGCAGGAGCTGGACGTTTTCTCGATGAAGGTCGAGGCGGACGGGCGGTCCTGGGGCGTGCTGCACCTGTTCTCGCCGGTCCAGACCGATGAGACCCGTCAGCCTGTCCTGCCCACCCCGCCGCCGGACAGCCTGCAGGGCCTGAGTCTGTTGACCCGTCGAGAGAAGGAAGTCCTCCGCGCCCTCGCCGCGGGACAGTCGACCGAGGGTATCGCCGCCGACTGTTTCATCAGTGCCGCCACCGTCCGGAACCACATTCGCTCGATCCTTCGAAAGCTTCGGGTGCACAAACGCCTGGACGCCGTGTTGGTCTGGGTCGCGCAGTTCCGCTAGCGCCGTTTTCTTCGTAAAAGGCGTGTAATACCAGGCTTCCAGACCCGAAATTGATCCGTTCAGATCATTGTCCGTGGTCTTCGCATCGTGAACATTGATGTCACCTTGCCACGTTGACTCACCGCTGAATCGTGCGATCCCATTCATGCCCCCTTCTGGCGGGGTCGCACGATTCCACGATCGTGGGGGCTGGCTCCGCTCCCTGAACCGGTCAGTCGTCGGTCTTTTCGATCAGCTTGCTCAGCGCCTTCATGTCCGGCTCGAGCAACTCCGCGACGCGTTCGGTATCGACCTCGGCGACGATGATGTCGCCGATCTCGCTGGAGACTTCCTTGAAGATGCCGTGATCCTTCATCTTCGCCGTCTGATACCGGTTGTCTTCCGTCGGGCTCACGTAGTGCGCCGAGTCGGCCTTGTAACGGTGAACCAGGAACAGGTGGAACAGCGTGATCAGGCGTTTCTGGCGCAGCGCCTCGTCGAACGTGTTCTGATCGCGGACCGACAGGATCATGCGTTCCTTGCGGTCGTGGATCGTCCCGAACACGACATTGGCCAGTTTCTCCGCACCCCGGTCGATCCACAGCTCGAGTAATTCGGAGCCGGCGCGGTGCGGGCGCAGGTGCACGCGTAGGTCGCTGGGAAGGCCATTATGCTCGGCCCACCTGGCGAGCCAGCCCTCGAGCACTTTCTTGGGTACCTCGGTCTGGACCAGGTGCTGGTGTTGTGTCGAGTCCTTGCCCATCGCCTTGGTCGTCGCGGTACGACCGGAGGAGGCCGCCAGCGCTCCATCGAGGCGTGGTCCGCCGACCAGCGTCTGCGGCGTGCGGTAGGGCGACTCGGTGAGCCGGATCTTGCGTTGCAGGCGTGCCAGGGCGAGCATCCCGTCTTGCTTCAACGCCCCGGCGAACTCCTCGGCGGCGACGCCGTCGATCTGGTGACCGCCGTAGGTGATGAAGTTGAACACGAAGCCGAGCTTGGCGAGCTCCCCCGGGAAGCGGCGCATCTCCTCATCGCTCATCCCCGTGGTGTCCCAGTTGAACGAGGGCGACAGGTTGTAGGCCATCATCTGGTCGGGATACACCGCGTGGATCGCCTCGGCGAACTGCCGGGCGTCGGCGATGTTGGCGGTCTTGGTCTCCATCCACAGGATGTCGGCAAACGGAGCGGAGGCCAGGGACTTGGCAATCGCGTACGGGATTCCGCCGCGGATCTGATAGAAGCCCTCGGGGGTCTTGGCCGGTTCGGGGTTCCAGATCACGGTGATGCCCATCTCGCGGGCGCGGGCCTTGGCGCTCTGCAACGAGGCGGTGCCGGCGAATTGACGCCACTCGTCGACGCTCATCTCGAAGCGCTCACCCTCGCCGGTCCGGAATTCCATCATCTCGGCCACGGCGTCGCCGTAAGTCTCGAGCCCTGCCTCGGACTCCCAGGCGGTGACCAACCGGTCGCTGAGCGCGTCCAGCACCGCCTCGGCGGAGCTCGCGGCGCCGCTCTTGAAGGCGGCGGCCTTCTCCTGCAACAACGCCATCACGCCCGATTGCACCAGCCACGCCTCGGCCTCGGCATACTCCGCCTCGGAAATCGAGTACAGCAGGTGACCGTTGATCTCCTCGACACCGGCCTGGTTCAGGCAGCGCATCATCGCCAGGATGCAGATCTTGTAGGCCGGAATCGCGACGTTGGTCGCGCCGAGGATGAACGGTTGGTCGCGCTCGTCGCCGCGGCCGTCCAGCAGCGTCGCGGCCTCGGCGTCGGTGCGGGCGACGATGATGCCCCCCACGTTCATCACGTCGAGTTGGAAGCGGGCAGCGTTGAGTCGTTTGATCTGCTCGTCCTGGGCGACGAGCACCTTGCCGCCCTGGTGACCGCACTTCTTGGTGCCGGGGCGCTGGTCCTCGATGTGGTATCCGGGGACGCCGGCCTCCACGAAGCGGCGGATCAGGTTGCGCACGTGCGGGTCGCCGCCGTGACCGGTGTCGGCGTCGGCGATGATGAACGGGCGGAAGTCCACCGGGGTCGTCCGGGCGCGCTCCTGCTCGCTCATCCGGCTGCGCAGGTAGCCCTGGTTTCGATCGGCGGTCAACAAGGCGCGCACCAGCGTCGCCGCCTCGGCCGGCACCTGGCTCAGCGGGTAGCCCGCGAGGTCGGGGCCCGGATCCTCGGTGTCCGAGCCCTTGGCCGAGGTGGCCCAGCCGCCGAGGTAGATCCCCTCGATGCCCTGACGCTTCATCGTCACCGCCTGGCCCGGGGAATAGGGCCCGAACGTCGTGATGCTCTCGCGCCGATCGAACAACTCGCGCAGCCGGTCATGGAAGGCAGCGGCCGCCTCGCGCGCCACCGTGTGGTCGTTGGCGATGCTGCCGCGTTGTTCGACGACCTGGCGGGCGGAATAAAGCCTCGTAATATCCGCAAAACGGCGGCTGTCGAACCACTCCTGGGTCTCACGGACGGCGTCGTCTTCCTGGGGCCGGGGCGAGGTCTTGGTCGTCATTATTCGTGTTCCTGGGGGGATGAAAGGCGTTGTTTCTGTAACGTACAGCCCGGTGTTGCGGCTTGCAATCCGGAGGCGGAAAAGTGCTGCCCGGGGTTGCCGGGCGGCCCCTTTTGGAACCATCTATCTATTAGTATTGTTCAAGCAAGACGATCGGTCGCCCAGGTCGCGGGAAGGCGAGATGTTCGAAACTGCCGAAATCGGTCAACGGGTATCCAAACAGGAATACCGAGAGCGCGAACCCGCGCTCCGGCAGCAGCTTCTCGAGGCGCAGACGGCGCTCCGCGAGGCCGATTTCCCCGTCATCGTCCTGTTCGCCGGGGTGGACGGCGCCGGCAAGGGTGAGACCGCGAACCTGCTCAACGAGTGGATGGATACCCGCGGGATCGTGACCCGGGCGTTCGATTCCCCGACGACCGAGGAGTCCGAGCGGCCGCTGTTCTGGCGCTTCTGGAGAGCCCTGCCGCCGAAGCGTCGGATCGGCGTCTTCCTGAGCGCCTGGTACTCCAACCCGTTGTTGTCTCGCGTCCACGGTGAGATCGACGACGAGACGTTCGACGACCAGCTTGACGAGATCAAGTCGTTCGAGCGCACCCTGGCCGATGAGGGGGCGCTGATCCTCAAGTTCTGGATGCATCTGGGCAAGAGCGCGCAGAAGAAGCGCTTCAAAGATCTCGAGAAGGACCCGCTGCAAAGTTGGCGAGTGACCAAGAAGGACTGGTCGCACTGGAAGCGATACGGTGATTTCGTCTCCACCGCGGAGCGGCTGATCATGCGCACGAGCACCGGCCATGCGCCGTGGATGATCGTCGAAGGCGCCGACCAGCGTTACCGCAGCCTGCGCGTGGGGTCCGCGTTGCTCGATGCGATGAACCGCCGGCTTGCGGAGCAGAAGGCCATGGCCGCGGTCCACGAGGTCAGCGGCGAAGACACTGCGGTCGAGTCCAATGCCGCGCCGTCGTTCACCGCGCCGACGTCGATCCTCTCCAGCCTGAAGATGGACCGGGAACTGGACAAGAAGAAGTACCGTTCCCGCGTCAACGAATTGCAGGGCCGCCTCAATCTTCTTCACCGGCGTGCCCGTGACGAGAAGGTCTCGACGATCCTGGTCTTCGAGGGCTGGGACGCCGCGGGCAAGGGTGGGGCGATCCGGCGCATCACGCCCGCGCTCGACGCGCGCGACTACCAGGTGATCTCGATCGCGGCCCCGACCGACGAGGAGCGCGAGCAGCACTACCTGTGGCGCTTCTGGCGCCAGCTACCGCGCGCCGGAAAGTTCACGATCTTCGACCGCAGCTGGTATGGCCGGGTGCTGGTCGAACGAGTCGAGGGGTTCGCCACCGAGCGGGAGTGGCGGCGGTCCTACGCCGAGATCAACGATTTCGAGCAACGCCTGGTCGAGCACGGCAGCGCGCTGGTGAAGTTCTGGATCCACATCACGCCCGAGGTTCAAGAACAGCGCTTCAAGGCCCGGCTGGAAATCCCGCACAAACGCTGGAAGATCACCGAGGAGGACTGGCGCAACCGCGAGAAGTGGGATCAGTACGAACTGGCGGTCAACACGATGATCGAACGAACCAGCACGCGAACGGCGCCGTGGGTACTGGTCGAGGGCAACGACAAGCGCACCGCGCGGGTCAAGATCCTCGAGGCCGTCTGCGATAGATTGGAACGATCCCTGGGTAAGAAAGCGACGGAGTAACGCGATGGCCAGCCCGATCAAACCGGCGCCGGAAGGCCCGGCCCCGAAAAAAACAGCCGCATCCGAGACCCGGGACGCCCCGGCCAAGACCGACTTACGGGCGTTGCCGACCACGGGTGGCGAGAAAGCCGCCACCACGCCTTCGCATCCGGGTGAGGTCCCCGTCGTGGACGCGGAGACGATGGAGAACCTGCGGGCCTCGGGCCTTCTGCTCAACCGCGAGTTGACCTGGCTGAACTTCAACTACCGTGTCCTGAACGAAGCCGCCGACGATCGCACGCCGTTGCTGGAGCGCGTCAAGTTCCTGTCGATCGTCAGCTCCAACCTCGACGAATTCTTCATGAAACGGATCGGCGGGCTGAAGCAGCAGGTCGGAGCCGGGCTGCACGACCGCACCGTCGACGGGCGGACACCGCAACAACAGATCGCTGAATGCTATGAAGTCGTCCGTGACCTCGAGAGCAAGAAACGCAAAGTCTTCGTGGAGGTCCAGCACCTGCTGGAACAACGCGATATTCGGCTGACGCGTTTCCAGGATGTTTCGAAAAAGGAACAGCAGAAGCTGCGTGCTGATTACCTGGAGAACGTCTACCCGCTGGTTACGCCGCAGGTCAGCGATCCGGCACACCCGTTCCCCTTTATCTCCAACCTCTCGACCAACCTGCTCGTCACGGTCCGCTACCCGGATGACGAGGAGCAGTCCATGGCGCGCGTCAAGGTCCCCGTCGGGCCCGGCATCCCGCGGTTCATGCAACTCGAGGGCAAGAACACGTTCGTCACGTTGGAGAGCGTGATGGCCGGGAACCTGGATCTCTTGTTCCCCGAGATGCTCGTCGAGAGTTGCGAGTTGTTCCGCGTCACGCGCAACGCCAACACGGAACTCGACGAGGAGCGCGCGGACGATCTGCTGGCGATGATCGAGACCGAACTCCGCGAGCGTCGGTTCGCTCCGATCGTCCGCCTGGAGGTGCCTCCGGGCATGATCCCGCTGCACCGCGGCATGCTCGCGGCGGAGCTCGGTCTGGACGAACAGGCCGATGTCTTCGAGGTGGACGGGTTCATGGGGATGCGCGACCTGATGGAACTCATCGGTGCGGATGCGTCCGCCGATTTGCACGACATCCCGCACCACCCGATCGATCACCCGGATTTGCAGACGGACCGCAACATCTTTCACGTCATCCGTAAGGCCGGATCGATCCTGCTGCACCACCCCTACGAATCGTTTTCCACGTCGATCGAGAGATTCCTGCGTGAAGCGAGCCACGATCCCAAGGTGTTGGCGATCAAGATGACGCTGTATCGCACCTCGGCGGGATCTCGCGCCGTGGATTTTCTGATTGACGCCGCCCGGAACGGCAAGCAGGTCACGGTGGTGGTGGAGCTCAAGGCCCGGTTCGACGAGGCCGCCAACATCCGCTGGGCCAACCGTCTGGAGCAGGCGGGGGTGCATGTGACCTACGGCGTCGTGGGTCTGAAGACCCACTGCAAATCGATCCTGGTCGTACGGCGCGATTACAGCGGCTTGCGGCGCTACGCCCATGTGGGTACCGGCAACTACCACGCCGGGACGGCGCGGTTGTACACGGACCTGGGGTTGCTGACCTCGGACGAGGAGATCGGCAAGGACCTGACCGAACTGTTCAACTACCTGACGACCGGGTTCAAACCCAAGCGCAAGTTCAACAAGATCCTGCCCGCGCCGAAGGTGCTCAAGCAGCAACTGCTGGAAAAGATCGACCGTGAGATCAGCGGACACTCGAAGAAGAATCCGGGCCTGATCCAGTTCAAGATCAACGCCCTCGAGGACGTGGACGTCACCGAGGCGTTGTACCGCGCCGCGCATGCGGGTGTGAAGATCGACCTGATCGTGCGCGACTCCTGCCGGCTGCGGCCGGGGGTGCCGGGGCTCTCGGAGAGTGCCACCGTGATTAGTATCGTCGGCCGCTTCCTCGAGCATTCGCGGGTGTTGTACTTCAGGAACGGTGGCGACGAGGAGTACTTCATCGGGTCCGCGGACTGCATGAAGCGCAACCTCAACAGCCGTGTCGAAGTGTACGCGCCGGTCGAGGTCGAGGGGCTCCGGGAGAAGCTGCGGCAGATGCTGGACCTGCAGTTGAACGACCATCGCAGTGCCTGGGAGATGAGACCCGACGGTAGCTACGTCCAGCGCCGGCCCGAGACCAAGAAGCAGTCGCGCAGTTCGCAGGAGTTGTTGATCGAGCGCTCGGAAAAACGCTTCAAGGACGCGACCCGTTTGCGGCGGCGCAAGCCGAGCTCGATCAAGCGGCGTAAGCTACGCTGAACGTCGGGTTCAGTCGGCTAGGGTGTGCCGCGAGAACGGGGTCGCTTCGTGGCCCTGGCGGTAGGCGACACTGAAGCGCCAGTCGTCCTGGCGGAAATTCACGGTGTTCACCTGGCGCGGGTCGAGTTCGAAGAACATTCGATTCTCGATACGCGCCCCCTCCAGCCCGCCGGGCATGGCGACCTCGAAGTACAGCCACAGGTTCTTTCCCTGAGGCTCGACACCGACCCATTCCGGCGTTCGGACGCGACCGTCGGCGCCGGTGAAATGCCAGCGCATCGCAACATAGGCGGCGAGCGATTCCTCGCGGCTCCCCGCCAGGTCGGGCATCAGCCCGAAGGCTTGTTCCATGTCCTGGGCCCGAACGCTGAGTGCGATCTCGAGCTTGCCGGATTCCGAGCTGAATTCGGCCTCGGCGATGCTGACGTGAAAACGATGGGCCAGGGCCGGGGCGGTGGCCAGCAACAACAGGACGAGGATCGGCCGGGCCCTCATTCCTCGCCCTTGCTCTTCGCGGCATCCTGCATCGGGTTGTTCTCTCTCGATTGCTTGAACAGCTTGAAGCGAGAGACCTCCGGCCTTGCAGGCCAGGAGTTGTTCGAGAGATCGACGTCGGCCATTTCTCGGTGCGGGTCGACGGTCAACCTGACGATCTCTGCGGGGGCGAAGAGCATCTTGCTCACGCGCTCGTCGTTGCGCCGCCAAATCTCCGCAGGGATGCGGATCTCCTCGGTCTTCCCGTTGTCGTATTCGAGTTCGAGAATGATCGGCATCACCAGGCCCCCGATGTTCTCGAACTCGAAGACATAGATCAGCGGATCGGCCGCAAGCAGCGCGGTTTCACGGGATTCCAGGTCCTCCACGTACTTGTTGTAAGCCTGGCGATCCTGCTCGGTGACCTCGTACTTATCGTAGTCATTGTAAAAGTCCCGAAGACTCGGGAAACGCGCGATGCGTTTTTCGATGACCTTGTTGCGAGCCTCCGTCAGCGAGTCGGGGTTGTCCTCGGCGTCGTGCGCGCGCTGTTTCGCCTTCTCGGTGTCGGGGTCTCCGGAGTCGAGTTCGTACCGCCGCACCCCGGTCACGGCGATGTCCGTATGGTCGGTGGTGTAGAACCAGCCGCGCCAGAACCAGTCCAGGTCGACGCCGGAGGCATCTTCCATGGTGCGGAAGAAATCCGCCGGCATCGGCCGCTTGAACTTCCAGCGGCGCGCGTACTCCTTGAACGCGAAATCGAAGAGCTCACGTCCCAGGATCGACTCGCGCAGGATGTTCAGTGCCGCTGTCGGCTTGGCGTAGGCGTTGTTACCGAACTGCAGGATCGAGTCGGAGTTGGTCATGATCGGGACCTGCTCGTCGCTCTTCATGTAGTCGACGATGTTGGCCGGCTCGATCCAACTCGAGGGGTAGTCTTCCTCCCACTGCTTCTCGGCGAGGTATTCGAGAAACGAGTTGAGCCCCTCGTCCATCCAGGTCCACTGGCGCTCGTCGGAGTTGACGATCATCGGGAAGAAGTTGTGGCCGACCTCGTGGATCACGACCGAGATCAGCCCGTACTTGGTGTTCAGCCAGAACCCGTCGTCGTCGCCGACCGTCTCCGTACTGAAATAGGTCCCGTCCTCCTGGGGGCGCGGACCGTTGAAGCAGATCATCGGGTATTCCATCCCACCGATCGGTGGGGGGCCGCTGACGGACACGGCGGAAGGGTAGGGGTAGTCGAACGTGTAGTGCGAGTAAACCTCGAGGGTGTGGATCACCGCGTGGGTGGAGTACTGGCTCCAGAGCGGTTCCGACTCGTTGGGGTAGAAGCTCATGGCCCAGACGTGATTGCCGTTCTGGTCGTGCAGTTGGGCGTCCCAGATGAACTTGCGTGAGCTGGCGAAGGCGAAATCCCTCACCCGTTCGGCCTTGTAGACGTGGGTTTTCTTGCGTTTGTCCCGGCTCGACTCGTTGGCCTTCGCCTCGTCGGGCGTGATGATGAAGATCGGTTCGTCTGCTGTCTCGGCCTTGCGTAGGCGTTTGCGCTGCTTCTCGGTCAGGACCTCGTCCGGGTTCTGAAGCACCCCTGTCGCGGTGACGACATGGTCCGCCGGGGCCGTGATGTGAACCTCGTAGTTGCCCATCTCCAGGGTGAACTCACCCGCGCCAAGGAACTGTTTGTGGTGCCAGCCGTGCACGTCGGTATAGCTCACCATCCGCGGGAACCAGTGAGCGATGGCATAGACGTAGTTGTCGTCGTTCTCGAAGTACTCGTAACCCGTGCGTGTCGAGAGCAGTGTCCCGTCCCCGATGGCGAAGCTCCAGGCGATCGCCAGGTCGATGCTCTCACCCGAGCCCAGCGGGGCCGCTAGATCGATGCGCATCATCGTGCCGACCACCGTGTGAGGGAGCGGGTCCCCGCCGGCAGCCTCGACGCTCTCGATCTTGATCGAGCCGTCGAACTCCGCGTCCAGTGCGAGCCGGCCGAGCATGTCGAAGGAGAGGCCCTCCTCGCTGAACTCCGGTGCGACTTCGCTGAGTACGGCAGTGCTCTCGGGGTTGAAGATATTGTTGTCCAGCTGCAGCCACAGGTAGGTCAATCGATCGGGCGAGTGATTCGTGTAGTGGATCGTCTCGCGGCCGGCGATACGCTGGGTGTCGTCGTCGAGTTCGACGTGGATGACGTAGTCGGCGGTCTGTTGCCAGTAGCCGGGAGCCGGAGCCCCCGACGCGGCGCGGGTGCCGTTGGGCGTCGGGAGAATCTCCTCGAGTTGCCGGAACTTGTCGGCGCCGGTGGTGGGGACGGCCAGCAGAAGGAGCCACACAAGTCTGGCGGCGAGTTTCATTTGTACTCCGACACGAGCAATTCAAGAAGCGCTGCCGCGCGGTCGCCGTCCAACTCGTCGATGCGGCCCTCGAGTTCATCGAGCATCCTGCGTGCTTCGTTCGTGCCCTTCATCTCTCTGGCCAGTCGGTGAATCTTGAACGTGTGGTGGATCCCCGCCGCGCCGTCGGCGAACGCGAGCATCACGGCGGGTACGGGGGCGACCTCGGCCAGGACGGGGAGCGTCATGCGCAGCAGGTGGCGCGCCTGGTTCTTCTTGCGGTGGCGATTCTGTGCGACTTCCGCGCGCACCTGTTCGAGCCGCTCGTCGTGCACCTTGATCTTGCCGTCGGTCAGCCGCTCTCGTAGCGCCGCGCGGATCATCTCACGGTGATCGCGGCCGGCCCGTTCCTGGCCGAGTTCGCCGTCCTCGACCGAGAAGCGGCTGTGCGCGATCGTGGTCGTGTACGCGTCCGGCAGATCTCCGAGCCCGTAGTACACCGCGTCCGTCCCGCCGGAGCGGCCATCGACCGTGTAGATGCCGCAGACGATCTCCGTGTCCCGTTCCGGGCGGTTGATCGTCACGCACGGCAGCACGACCCAGTACGTCGGCGTGACCGGCGTGTAATCCTGGATGTCGAGCAGGGCCTTGCGCGCCTGCAAGCGCGCCGAGACGATCGCGGCGTAGAGCGGGGCGTAGCGTGCCTCGACCCGCTGCGGGTCGCGCAGCGCATCGAGGCGGTCGTGCCCCTCGGATTCGAACGTCTCGAGGAGTTCTTCGACTCCAGGGCGGTGGTCGCCAGCCAGGAGACCGGCGAGCGCGCCACAACACGTGGAGGTCCTGCCGTAGCGTTCGAAGCTGCCGAGCTTGAAGGGTTTCGGGGTTGTCGGGTCGTGACGCCCGGAAACCGGGATCTCGGCATAGGAGACATGCGAGTTGATCTTGACGGCGACGAACTTGAACCCACGTTCCGCCTCCGCGGTCGCGTAGTGCGCCTCGGCGAGACGGGCGGCGGCCCACTCGTAGCGCCCACCCAGGTTGGCCAGCCGGAAAGGGGAGTGCCGGGCGAACTTCAACGGCGGCAGTAGGTACTGCGCGAAGCCTTGCTGGAACGCCTCGGCGCACTCGTTCTCGGATTCGTCGGCGCAGGTCACCAGCATCGCGCCGAATGCGGAGGCCGGGACGGCTCGCGCCGCGAAGTGCAACGTCTGGGCCACCTCGCGTACCGAACGCTCCCGCCCGACTAGTGCTCGAAGGCCTTGCATCTGCATCGCAGCATCATACCCGGCGGCGTCTCAATCGTGGAATGGCGGGTGGGACCGGCCCGGTCAGTTCACGACGGTATCCCTGTTCTCCGAAGCGCGGACAACCCGTACGGTCTGGATTCGCGTCGTCGAGACACTGTTGCTGAACTCGAGGAACAGGCCCTTTGCGGCGACGACGTCGGTCCAGATGGCCAACCCGCCGAACGTGCAGCCGTTGACCGTGACGTTGCTCTCGGTCGGGTTGCGATCGAACCAGCCCCCGGAAACGTGGAATTCGTTGCCACCGAGAGCATGCAGGCGATAGACCGAATTCTTCGTGGAAACGATGACGCAGTCGCCCGGCTCCAGGTCCGCGCTGCGGGTCACGGGCAGAGTCCCTGCGTAGCGTGCGATGTTGTTCAACGTTCGCCCGCGGACTCCCGATTCCTGCTTGCCGTAGGTGGACAGTGGTCGCCTCCGCTACCTTGAATCATGGTGCCACGCGGGTCGCACGGTCAACTCGCGCGCTTCAGGCAGCACTTCTTATACTTTAAACCGCTCCCGCAGGGGCAACGAGAATTGCGCCCGAATTGTGGGCGGCCGCGGGCTCGTTCGCGTGCCAGATCGGCCGCGCGCTCCCCCAGATCCTGCTGGAATACACGGCACATCATGGCGTAGAGGTCGGGATGCTTGCGCTCCATCACGCCCGGGCGCTCGAAGAAATATTCCGTTGCGACGGCGAAGAACTCGGCCTCGTTGGTCAGCCCGTAAGGGTTGATGTCCGAGTCGCCACGGCGCATCTCCTCCATCTTGCGGCGAACCAGGTCGATCCAGGGGCCGATCGCCTCGCGTTCGAGGCCCACGCCGGGTAGGCCATCGACCGTGCCGTCGGACTTGTCCACGAGGTGGGCGAACTCGTGCACGCCGACGTTGCGCTTGTCCGCAGCGTTGCGAAATCCGGCGAGCAGATCGGGCTTGGACAGGATCATCAAGCGGTTGAGGGCACCCGTGCCGACCATGCCGAGCGTGTGACGCCCGTCGTTTCCTTCGAACGCAAAATCGCCGTCGAACCGGTCGGGGTAGACGAGTACCTCACTGATCTGGTCCCATTCCCACTCGGGGAAGCCGAAGATCGGGATGATCGCGCTGGCGGCGGTGAGCACCAGGACCGTCGAATCCAGCTCCAGCATGATGCCGGTGACCCGCTTCTCCCCGAGGAAGACCTGCACCTCACGCCGGAAGCGTGCTTGACCCTCCGGTGCGAGTGCGCGAAAGAAGACGACCTCGCTCTGGAGCACCGCCTCCCATTCGGCAGGGAACGGCTGGGCCAGGATCCGTCGCCGTCGCCGAACCCTGCGCGTCATCCAGAGGTAGATCAGCAGCGCCGCGAGCAACGCGGCCGGGAGGGAGAACGCGAGAGAGACCTCGGCCCTCCAGAGCGCGAGCGCGAGACCGGCGCCGATGACGAGAGTCACCGCGGCGAATACGGTCGCCGTCCGGCCGACCCTTCGTTCCCACGCGGTCGAGAGTCCCATGCGTTGTAGAGCGCTCATCTTCAGGGCTCCTGGTGGTTGTCGAGTTTAGCCAGAACCACGTCACGCGCGTCGTGCGCATCACGCCCCCTCGCTATCAGGTTGTCTTGCCGAGGCCGGGGAGGAAACGGCCAACACGCCGCGTGTAATCGTTGTAGTCCGTGCCATGTAGTTTTCGGAGGTGCGGCTCCTCGACGCAGCGGACCTGGATTTCGACGCCGATCAGGGCAGCGAGCGCCGCGGCGACCATCGCCGCGCGGGGTACCAGGACGGCGGAGCCGATCCCCGAGAGCACGACACCGCTGAAGATCGGGTTGCGCACGATCCCGAAGATGCCGGTCGTGACGAGCTCCGTCCGTTCGCCGGGCCGCACGCCGACGCGCCAGGACTGTCCCATCCCGATCTGGGCCGCGGAGGTGACCACGATACCGATCGCCATCACGGCGACGCCGGTTGCGATCTGCCATCC
>Ga0055584_100005088_pt1 | contig 12889 bp, 9 predicted proteins | sample OSDHelmetaG_FD_58716 | JGI IMG/M metagenome (GOLD analysis project Ga0055584, IMG submission 58716) | Pelagic marine sediment microbial communities from the LTER site Helgoland, North Sea, for post-phytoplankton bloom and carbon turnover... | ecosystem: Environmental > Aquatic > Marine >... | reverse complement strand
CAATCCGAAAACTTTTTCTAGATTGTTTTTCCCTATCTGATGATTGGTGATAACTGGGGCATCGAGTGCCTTGAGAACAGCTTGCTGATCCCAAGGTTCACCGACGCAGTAACTAAAGACGGTGCCTGCTTCCATAGTGCGGACATTTGTGGCAACGGTGTTATCGATAGAAAAACTTCGGCTCCAACCTGCCCACTTACCTTGAGGCGCGGCGAGTTTATGCTTGGGCCTCAAGCCCAGACTCAGAACGACAGGATCATGTCAAAATAGTAGCGCTTATCCATGATGTCCTTGCGCCCAGAAATCGGCGTCCTATACCCCGCGCCAAACTGGATGCTTCGGTTTAGCTCATAGCGCATACCTGCGGCGGCGCTTAGCACTGTGCCCGAGTCAGTACTACCGAAGTTGACCAAATCGACCGCCTCGAAGTTACCAGTGGTTCGGTTGCCATTGTCCAGAGTAGTGAAACCGTTAGAATTCCACCAGCGCAAACAGATCTGGCAAAATCTCATAGTCAGCATGGACGGAGTAGTGAAGCATAGAGCTGTCATGGTCGCCGTCGAGCGCCAGGTTCACCCCTGCACTGCCCTGCAAACCCAGCGTTTTCCCAGGCCCGCGATCCGCTCACGAATAGGTTCACCATGCCATCCCCGCGACCCTGAAGCCGGTTGTGCAGATATATCGCCCGGGCTTCCGTCGTTATTTGCGGCGTCTCGTTGAACAAGGGGTTCGATAGAGGCGCGACATATCGCTCATGCTTGCCCGCAGCAATCGAGCCCTGCAGATCGAGCTCAAAAGCCGCAATCGGGCCCGCTATGCAAACGACCACAATGCCTATGCCCGCTAGGTTCTTAAGTCCAATCATCACAACGCCCCGGAAATCCACCATTCGAGTGTCTGCAACTGTACCCACAGCAACGCGGGAGGACTTGATCGAGGTCAATACAACGAGCCAATTGCGCCCCCTAAAGGCGGCCCGAGGCCTGGCCTCGTCGCTACGCAGAAACGCTGCGCCTAGGGCTGCACGCTACGAAGGCTAAGGTCGATACTGGAGATTGAAAGTGATGCTGAAGATTGAAGAAAAAGCCGCCCTCGGCGTAACGTGATTGGCGCGGTGCTCTTACGTTGACGGGCGTGTTGGGCGCAATCGATGCGGTTGCGCTACCGCCCTAGTGCGGCTCGGCCAGCAATCAAGAGTCTGCCCCTGGCAGTAAGGGCGCTCAGACCTGATAGGCTTTATGTCTTGACGGGCACGTTCCCGCCATCAGTGTCCACGCGATTTCAGTAAACTCAGTCAATGGAGGCCCACCCATGCTCGATGTTAAGTTCTCAAGAGGCGAAGTGTTCGACGGAACCGGAGCCGCACCGTTTACTGCAGACGTGGGCATACGCAATGGCCGCATAGCGTGCATTGGTGACCTATCCGACTTGGAGGCTCACACCCACCTTGACTTGAACGGCCTCGCATTAAGCCCGGGCTTCGTCGACCTGCATACGCATTCAGACTTTACACTGCTGGTGAATGGGCGCGCCGAAAGTCAGGTGCACCAGGGTGTAACTACCGAAGTTATTGGTCAATGTGGTCACAGTTGCGCCCCAGTTGCGCACAAGGGCCATGCCAAACATGGCGCTATCGGCTACTCAGAAGACAGTTCCGTGTCGATGGATTGGCAAAGCTTTGGTGACTATCTGGAGCGTCTTGGCGCAAATCCGCTGGGTGTCAACGTTGCCGCTTTTGTCGGGCATGGCGCAATTCATCGGGCGGTGATGGGAGACGCGCTGCGTACGCCGACCATCGAGGAGACCGCGCTGATGGCGCAGATGCTCGATGAGTCCTTCGACCAAGGGGCGTACGGCTTCTCCACCGGGCTTGAATACTGGCCGGGAAGCAATTGCGCTCCCGAGCACATCGTGCCGCTGTGTGCTGTTGCCGCGCGCCGCGACAAGCTCTACGCCACCCATGTTCGCAATCGTGATACCTACTACGACCTGGGGTTTGGCGAAGCGTTGGCAACTGCGCGTAACGCCAGCGCGAGGTTGCAGATCTCGCATATTCAGCCCAAATACGGGGCGCCAGCGCACGCGATGGAGCACACCCTGGAGTTGATCGAGGCGGCCACCAGACGCGGTGTTGACGTTGCCTTCGACGTCATACCGCATGACTGGAACCACACCCTCATTCGCGCCATCTTACCGCCGTGGGCACAAGAAGGTGGTATTGCGAGCATCATGGAGCGGCTCAAGGATCCGGACACTCGCGAGAAGATGAAGGCCAATCCGCGACATATGTGGTTGCTGGTCACCGACGGACGCTGGGATGACATTGCGCTCCTCAACAGCGAAGCGCACCCGGAGCTGGTCGGAGAGACCTTTGCCGATATTGGCCGGCGCCGAAACACGAGCCCGTTTGATGCCGCCCTCGACCTGATGCTCGAAGAGGCTGAGCGTATGGGTAGCCTGCTGTGGACCTCGCACAGCTTCAAGGATGACGACATCGACTTGTGCCTGAGTCAATCGGACTGTGCGGTCATCTCGGATACGCTGGCACTGGCGCCTTACGGCGAGCTTAAAGAGCGCGTGGGCTCAATATCGGGCTACGGCTGGGCTGCGCGCTTCCTCGGTCAGTATGTGCGTGACCGCAAGATCCTGTCTTTGCAAGAAGGCATTCGCCGCATGACCTCGCTACCCGCCGAGCGTCTCGGACTGAGTGACCGTGGCCGACTGCTACCGGGCTTGAACGCAGACATTACGGTATTCGACAAAGACGCCATCCAGAGTCACTGCACGGCGAAAGACCCGCGCGCCTATGCAAGCGGTATTGCGCATGTCATGGTCAACGGCGAGTTTGCCATGCGCGATGGTGCCCGCACTGCACACGATGCCGGCGTGGTGCTGCGCCCTTGATGTTAATGCGCCTTGCAGATGTACGTATCAACAATGCACATATCAACAGGCTTGGGCAGATGACAAGCGAGTTTCGATGAGCCGGCATGTGGTCGTCATTGGCGCTGGCATAGTCGGCGTATGTACAGCTATTTACCTGCAACGTGCCGGTCACCAGGTAACGCTGATTGACCGCCTGCCTCCAGGCGATCCTGGCGCATCATCCTATGGCAACGCAGGTTCCATATCATGGAGCAACTGTGTCCCCAACGCGATGCCCGGCTTGCTTTGGAAGGTGCCGCGCTGGCTACTCGACCGACGCGGCCCACTCACCATTCGCTGGCGTCACCTACCGCAGTTGGCGCCTTGGCTGTGGCACTTTATTCGTAGCGGAACCTTGGAGAAAGTTCAGCGTTCCGCCGATGCCTTGTCCTGGCTGCATACCCCTTCACTTGAGCTGCATCAAGAATTGGCGGGGGCGGCGGGCGTCACGAATTTAGTGCGCGACTGCGACTATTTACACGTCTATCGCGATGCGAGCGCGCAGCGCTTGTCGTCACTCGAGTGGCAGCTTCGCATCGAACGCGGCGCGCGCGTGGAGGTGCTTGACCGCCAGGGTCTGCTCGAATATGAACCGATGCTGTCGGCGCGCTATGTGCAGGCGGTGCGCATTGAGAAACAAGGTTACCTGGTCGACCCTAGCGCCTTGGTACGAGCGTACGCTGACTCTTTTGCTGCCAGCGGAGGACTGATTCATCAGGACACAGTGCATGGCTTTTCGCTCAGCGACGCGCGCGTGGTTGGCGTCAAGACCTCCGCGGGCGTGTTCAACGCTGACGACTTCGTTATTGCCGCCGGCGCCTGGTCGCGCCAACTCATGCGCGAGCTGGGTTTGGACTTGCCGTTAGACACTGAACGCGGATATCACGTGATGATACCCAACAGTGGCGTCACCCTTAGTAATACGGTGATGGATACGCACGGGAAATTTGTCGCAACCCCGATGGCGCAGGGCCTACGAATCGCGGGCACGGTTGAACTCGCGAGCGCAGATGCGCCGCCGGACTATCGTCGCGCCGACATGCTTCTGGAAGCAGCAAAGGCACTGTTGCCCAACCTTCAAAGTTCAAACGTGACCAGATGGATGGGCTGTCGCCCGAGCCTGCCTGACGGTCTTCCGGCCATCGGTCCCCTGCCTAGGCATGACAATGTCTTTGCCGCATTCGGTCATGCCCACACCGGCATGGTCGGAGCACCGCAGACTGGTCGCGTTATCGCGTCAATGCTTCGACGCGAGCCAGTCAACTTCGATCTGTCTCCATTTGCTCCAAATCGCTTTTGATTAAGGCAGGCCGCCGACACACCAATCCGGTGCTAACCAAGCCATCCCGGTGGAACCCTGGAAAATCTCAGGCCACTTGCATGCTTGGCTTTGGATGCACATCACCCCATGAAGACCGATACGCGCCGTATTGGCACCCTTGGCAAGCTCGTTTGGCCAGCAGCTGATGCGCAACTCAGAGCCCGTGCCCGCCGGAACGCGAGCACGCTGCAGCTAAGCGGCTTGCGTCGAAATCAAGGCCCTTTTGTGTTCAGGTGCGCTGTTTTTGTCAAGCAATGACGGTTGACCGAAACGGTCATCGCGCTTTGCTTCAGTTCTCACAAGTGCAGTATAGTTTTCAGCGGCACAGCGGATCGCATTTGCTGTTGTGTGCGCCGAGAACCAGTTTTGGGGCTGACCTGTATTGACCACGTACGCCCGACCGTAAAGGCGCAAGCCAACTCAAAGAGTTCTCTCGCACCCAGCGCGCAACTCCGCTACCAGTGTGTACTTGCCGACCACGCGCAAACCAAGCGCGGGTCGCGCCAACACCGTTCACAACACAAACATTCAGGGCATGCCTATCTGTTGCATGCCCATTTTGGAGAGGAGAACCCATGCGTATTGGTAACAAACTAGCCACATTGGGACTGGCATTGGGCATCGCCTCAATGGCAATCCCGGCTACTCATGCAGCGGCACCTACCCCGGTCAAGGGTGGAACCGTCGTTTATCTATCCAGCAAGATTCCAAGTCTCAATCCACTGCATTCCGCATATGAAGTCGGATTGGTGGCGTCGCAAATTTTTGCAAGCCTGACGCGGATGAACGAAAACAACGAGGTGTCGCCGTACATCGCGCAGTCGTGGGAAATTTCTCCGGACGGCAAGACATACACATTCAAAATTGCGCCGAACGCGAACTTTCACGATGGCAAGCCGGTCACCAGTGCTGATGTTGCTTTCTCGTTCGATATCATAAAGAAACACCATCGCTTCGGCCCACAGATGTTCGGCCCGGTCGAAAGCTACGAGTACCCTGACCCCAAGACCCTGATCGTGCACCTGTCCAAGCCGCATGGGCCCTTGTTGCTCGCTGCGACCACGCCGCGACAGCTGCCGATCATGCCAAAGCATGTTTACGGCAATGCCGAAGACTTCATGAAGCAGGACGCCCACAAGAATCCAATCGGCTCAGGTCCGTTCAGAATCAGCGACCGCAAGACCGATGAGTATGTGAGTATCGTTCGCAACGACGATCATTTTGTTGCCGGGCTTCCGTATCTCGACAAGATCATCTACCAGAATGTACAAGACAAGACCGCCAAGCGCATTGGGCTGCGCCGCAATCAGTTCCAGCTCGCCCGCACCGATTCGGTAATGCGCTTCAGCGACATCAAGACCTTTTCCAAGATCGAGCACCTAAAGCTGACCGAGTACAAAGGTATTTCCGGTGGCGCCATCGTGTTGGAGTTGAACAACCGCAAGCCACCGTTTGACAACAAGCTGGTGCGCCAGGCCGTCGCTTACGCGGTAGACCGCTCGCACCTGTCCAACGTCCTGCACGGTGGTTACACCAAGCCGGCTCGCTCGCCCTTGCCTGCGACCAACGTGTTCTTCAACGACAAGCTGAAAGGTTATCCGCTGGATCTCGCCAAGGCGAAGGCGCTACTGGACGAAGCTGGCCTGAAGCCCAATGCTGATGGCGTGCGTCTTGAAATCAACCTCATCCACATCGCCCAACCGTTCATGCCTGACTTTCAGAGCCTGCCGGCCGAATACATCGCAACTGCGTTGAAGAAGATTGGAATCAAGGTCCGCCTGGAGCCACTGCAGGGCTTTGCTGGCTGGGCCAAGCGCAGTGCTGCCTGGGACTTCGACATGTCCATCAACTGGCCCGGCGACAAGACCGACCCGGCCATTGGCGTCAGCCGTTTGTACGTATGCGACAACATCAAGAATCAAGCGTATACCAACACTTCCGGCTACTGCAGCAAAGAGGTCGATGAAATATTTGCGGCAGCAGCTCTTGAATCCGACTTCAGCAAACGCACCGCCTTGTACGCCAAGGTGCAAGACATCCTGCTCGACGAAATGCCGATGCTTTGGTTGTTTGACACACCCAGCATGTTCATTCATCACAAAGACCTATTCTTCCCCGCCTACGGTACGGCAGAGAACTGGGACGTGATGTACTGGACCAAGGCGCAGAAATAAGGCCGAGCCCCAAGGCGAACATGTCTTGGACTAGTGACCGGGTCAGCGTCTTGCGCGCCCGGTTGGCAACAAGGCATGGCTCATTCGCTTTGCCGCCAGTTGCGCCACCGGCGTGCGTCATGCATGCCGGTCTCACTGCCCGAACTGCCGCGTACCTCTGCTGAGACCAGGCTCAGGGTGGTCCGGCGATCGAGGTCATTAACTTTAAGATTAAGAGGCTCTCGCTTTCGAGGACCTCGCGACGATGGGATGCTGAGCTTTAGATGAAGGGCGCGTTTCTTCAACGGATAATGCTCGGCGCCGTATTGGTCGTCGCGGTCATTGTGCTCAATTTTCTGCTGTTGCAGGCCGCGCCCGGTGATGTCGTCGACTCGATGTTGGCGGAAGGCGGCGGCGGCGATCCGAAGCTGGCGGCACAGTTGCGCGAGTCTTACGGCCTGGATCAGCCGATTTACATCCAGCTGTTCAAGTATCTCGGCCGTGTCTTATCCGGCGATCTCGGATTCTCTTTTTACTACGACGAGACGGTTGCCGAACTCATAGTTAACGCGCTGCCTACGACGCTGATGCTAACCCTCTCAGCGCTGGTGGTAGCAGTGGTTATGGGAACCTTATTTGGCATCTACTCCGCGATGAACCCGCGCGGTTTATTCAGCCACTTCGTGACCGTCTTTTCGCTGTTTGGCTACGCCACACCGGTGTTCTGGCTGGGAATGATCATCCTGCTGGTATTCGCGCTGCATCTGCCCTGGTTCCCCGCATTCGGCATTCGCTCGATACCGGAGCCCGATGGTCTCCTGAACCGCACGTTGGATATATTGCAACACCTAGTATTGCCTGTGTTCACCTTGGCGATTCTCTATTTGGCTAGCTACAGCCGCATCTCCAGAGCCTCGATGCTCGATGTGCTGGGTGCTGACTATATTCGTACGGCACGAACCAAAGGCATGTCCGAGTTCGTTGTCATTTTCAAGCACGCCTTGAAGAACGCGGCGCTACCGGTGGTGACGCTGGCGGGACTGCAGCTGGGACAGATATTCTCAGGTGCGGTACTGGTCGAGACCGTGTTCAGCCTACCTGGAGTTGGGCCGCTGTTGTATGAGTCCATTGTTCGCCGCGACTATCCGGTGATTCTCGGTGTGCTGTTCGGCGCAGCGACCACTACGATTGTCGCGAACATCATTACCGATTTGCTCTACAAAAAGATGGATCCACGGATTCAGTCCATCACATGAGTGACAAACCTTCAGCAAACGTGAAGCCAGTGTTCGCAATCGCAGAGGTCGCAATCCAGCCCGAGCAAAGATGGCGGGATACAATTCGACTGTTCTGCGCTAACCGCGCCGCGCTGTTTGGTCTCGTCGCGGTAGCGGTGTTTGTATTTGTGGGGCTGTTTGGGCCGGTGATATTTCCCGCTGACCCATTTGATCCGGTGGCTGCACCCTTGAGCGCGCCAGGCGAATATACCCTGCTCGGGACCGATTATTTGGGACGTGATGTCTTTCTCGGCATCATCCACGGCACGCGCCCCACCCTACTAATCGCTGCGATCGCCACACTGGTTACCGTTCTTATCGGTATTACGCTCGGCTCGGTCGCGGGCTACTTCGGTGGTGTCATAGACAACGTCTTAATGCGCATCACCGAGTTCTTCCAAGTCTTGCCACCGCTCGTTTTTGCCATGGTTATTGTCGCTGTTTTCTCCAGCGATATGGTGGTGGTTGTGCTCGCTATCGCGGTGACAACCTGGACCACGGAAGCACGCCTGACGCGCGCCGAGTTCCTCAAGATACGGGAGCGTGAGTTCGTGACCTCATCGCGAGCGATGGGGGCTGGTAATCTGCGCATCATTTCGCGCGTCATCCTCCCCAACGCCATGCCGCCCTTGATTGTGGCCATCACGCTGCGCGTGGGCATCACTATCATTTATGAGGCGGCGCTGAGCTTTCTTGGACTGACCGATCCTGACGTGATGACCTGGGGCAAGATGATCGGCTTATCGCGCGACTTCTTCTTTGATGCTTGGTGGACAGTGACATTCCCGGGCGTAGCTATCCTAGTAGTGGTGCTTTGCATTGCGCTGATCGGTGATGGTCTCAACGATGCCTTCAATCCCAAGCTGCGTGGCAGGTAAGCCGACGCCATGACTGCAACTGAAACTCAGGGTGACAAAGTACTTGAGGTCGAAAATCTGACCGTCGACTTTGATGTGCGTGGCAAGTCGGTCAACATTCTTGCCGGACTCGACTTTGCGCTCGAGTCCGGGGAGACCCTCGGTATCATCGGCGAGAGTGGATGCGGCAAGAGCATGACCGCGCTAGCACTGCTGCGCATGGTGCCGTCGCCGCCAGGAAAGATAAGCGCAGGACGGGTGTTGCTGAACGGGGAAAATCTACTGGGACTCAGCGCCGGGCAAATGAACAACATTCGCGGCCGATCGATATCGATGATTTTTCAAGAGCCGATGACCTCGCTTAACCCGGTCTTTACGGTTGGGAATCAGATCGCAGAGACCATTCGCAAGCACAAGAATGTGAGCCGTAGCGAAGCCATGGTCCAGGCCGTGGAGTTGCTCGATACGGTTCAGATTCAGGCTCCTGAGCGACGCGTTAACGAGTATCCGCATCAACTCTCCGGCGGCATGCGCCAGCGCGTGATGATTGCTATGTCACTCGCTTGTGACCCGAAGGTCCTCATTGCCGACGAGCCAACCACGGCACTGGACGTAACCGTTCAGGCGCAGATATTTGATCTATTGAAGGCCATCCAGGAACGCAGCGGCACCAGCATCATTCTAATAACCCATGATTTTGGCGCGGTAACAGAGATGGCTGACCGGGTGCTGGTTATGTACGCGGGCCATAAGGTTGAAGACGGGACGCTTGCAGATATTCGAAATGATCCGCGCCACCCCTACACCCAAGGTTTACTCCGCTCGATGCCACGAATTACCTCAGGCGCAGCCGGTTTTCGCGAACCACTGCCTGAGATCCCGGGCTCGGTGCCTGACTTGAGCCAACGCCAACCTGGTTGTCCATTTGGTCCCCGCTGCGCGCACGCGATGCCTAAATGCCATGAGATGCCGCCAAGCATTGCGCTTGGGCAGGGCCGGTCGGTCAAATGCTGGCTTGCCGAGACCGAGGGGGCGGCATGAGCGAACGTGAGTCAAAAGGCGTTCTGTACGAGGTTGATGGGCTCAAGGTGCAGTTCAAGTTGAAACGCCCGTCGATGTTTGCCCCGGCGCCAGTTGTCCATGCAGTCGATGGGGTGAGTTTCCAGATCAAGCGCGGTCGCACGCTTGGCTTGGTGGGTGAAAGCGGCTGCGGAAAATCGACCTCGGGCCTGGCTTTGCTGGGACTTGTTCCAGTCACTGAGGGCGGCTTGAAATTCGACGGTGTTGACCTACGCGCCGTCAGTGAAGCTGACAAGTTTCCTTACCGTCGTCGCATGCAAATTATTTTTCAGGATCCATACTCATCCTTGAATCCACGCTTGACCGCGGGCGACGTGGTCATGGAGCCGCTGGAGATTCACAAAGTCGGTAGCAGCGCCGAGCGCCGGGAACGAGTTGCTGAACTGTTCGAGCTGGTGGGGCTGCGCCAGAATCAAATGGCACTGTTTCCGCACCAGTTCTCTGGCGGCCAGAGACAGCGAATTTGCATAGCACGGGCGCTAGCGCTTAACCCGGAATTTATCGTGTGCGACGAGCCGGTGTCAGCGCTGGATGTTGCGATTCAAGCACAGATTCTGAATTTGCTGTGCAGGTTGCAAGACGAGCTGGGGCTAACCTATCTGTTCATCTCCCACGACCTGGCTGTGGTGCATCACGTCTGTGACGAAGTGGCAGTGATGTACCTCGGGGTTATCGTTGAACGCGCTTCTCGTACCCAGTTGTTTGACAACCCTCGTCATCCTTATACCCGCGCCTTGCTGTCGGCAATTCTTGACGATGTGCCTGATTCCGTGTCGCAACGTATTCGACTATCTGGCGATATCCCCAACCCGATTGAGCGGCCGCCGGGTTGCCGCTTCCATACCCGTTGCGCGTACGCGCAAGATGTTTGTAAACAGCGCGAGCCTGAGCTGGTCGAGAAAGCACCCGGGCATTTTGAGGCTTGCCATTTCGAGACCGCTGCGCCGAGTTGACGCCGGTGCCGGACGTGCACGCGCCAACACACCATCAAGTCTACGCCATCAAGTCCCGCTCCGAATCGGAACCGTCAGACAGACCAGCCCATGCCCAGCATCGCAGCTTTGCACATATCGGCGATGATCTGCTCACCTTCAATCTCGCTACTGACTCCCTGACAGTAGACCGCAATGATCATAGTGCCATCGGGACCACGCACATAACCTGCTTCATTGACCAAGCCTGCGTTGGTGCCACTTTTCGCGCCCCATTCGAAGCCTGCTTTGCCTTTGACGTGACGCCCGATGCGATTAGCATTGTGCTGCTGGCCAAGCAGCGTGAGCATCGCCTTACAGGCATCCGCAGACGCCAGCTGATGCTTGCACAAGGCGTCAAGTAAGTGAACGTAGTCGTTGCTTGTGGCCATGTTCTCTTGCTCTCCATCTACAGCGAGTCGGCCCACCATCGGGCGTGCGAGAATGGAGTTATACATACCCACCGCACGCATGGTTGCGTTGATGTTGTCCATACCCGCGAGCTTGATAAGGATATTTGTCGCACTGTTGTCGCTGATGGACATCATCAGATAGAGCAGATCGGCGAGGGTCAGCGTAAGTCCAACGTGCAGATGCCGGAGAATGCCACTACCACCGGCATGCTCTTGCTTCACCATCGTATGGCGGTCGCTCAGGTGAACGGTGCCCTGATCGAGCATTCGATAGATAGCGATCATGATTGGGATTTTCGCGGTGCTTGCTGATGCAATCGGAACGTCGCCCCTGTGCTGCCAGCGTTCACCACCAGGAGCGATAACACTACAGTGCACGTCAATTGCGGGCGCTATTGATCGGATTGTTGCCTCGACGGAATTCCAGCTCATACTCACGTTGCTTTCCTTACGTGTGACTGGTGCCAAAGCACGCCACATGCGCTATTGTCGACCTGAACATAGCGCTTGCGCAGCGCGATGTCCCCGCCAACGTGATGGTTGGTGCCGGCTCGTCTGCATCGTCCAATCCACAGACCGATGGCCGCAGTAACTGTTCCAATCGTGCATGCGAGTTCTGTCCAAGGCATTTGGCGATGGATGTGTGTTGACACTGTTCGATGTCTTTCGTGATGTGCGCTGTCAATGGGTGTAAGTCAACATAAGCCATTGCGGCTAACCATGCCTGTTTGTAGACAGTATCACATCGGAGTAGAACCGCTTCTCGACACACGCAATGGCTAAATACCAGAACGCCTCAACGAAAAAAGATGCTCCTACGAGCATCTTTTTCTCACAATACATTGTCGTAACACGCATTAGTAAATGTTGACGCTCAGCGCACAGACATCACGCCGGTACTAAACAACTTCGTCTAAAGCGGCCACAGACTAACAACAATCCGAACGCCATCAGGGCGGCGGTAAACGGAGCGGGTGCAGCAGCGTTGGCTGCCAACGCGCCAGCAAAGCCGGCGTCAAGATGCGAGAAACTGACGGCGCCAAGCTTGCCCGTATGCGAAACCTCGTTAACGGTCCGAAGCCCAAAAGTGTCAAGCAAGAAGGCGTACTCGAACTGCTGAGGGTTCTTGGCAGCTGAGTTTGCTTTTGCGGTGGCCGCTGCGGGCAAGGCCGAGCCTTTTTTATTTGGCTTGCTTGGTCCAGCATCAGCGGCTGCATCAAGTCGCCAATCTTCGTGTTGTGCCGCGTCTTGCGCACTTTGTACTTGCGCCTCCGATACTAGCTCAAGCTCTCTTTCTGCAATCGCTAATTCTTCCTGTTTTGCTTCAAGCTGAGCCTGAAGATCTTTGCAGTTGCTCTCCTGCATTGCTGTTTTTATTCGTTTCTTCAATATCGCAACGCCCCTGCCTAGCTCATCGAGTGCGCGAGTTGCGTTTGTCACAGCTGAGCTGCGCTTCTGAGCGGCGTTGGTGGCGGCACGCTTTCTCTGCGCCGGAGTAATGAGTTCTTCGCCCATTGTCCACAGTAGTGCGAAGTTCACCCCACCCTCAGTAGAAGGCAAGCCCGGCCGGGCCAACTAACAAATTGATCCTGTGCGACATGGACTATGCCGAGGTAATCTGACTCGAAAGTAAACGATCGAAAATCATAGTTTGATAGGTCAAAAATTGCTTCTGTGCGTTTTTCTTTGTACGCGCTTTTAGTTGCTCTTTCGGATTCGTTTTCGGTGCGCTTGTAACAGGATCTGCGGGCTTCGCCATCTGCAATTGCGTTGCTTGCTTCGCCTGCGCTAGTGCTTGTTCTTGCGCCTCGGCTTGGGGCGCGCTTGACGGCTTACCTTCAATCGTTATTTTTGAATGCTTCGTAAGTGCCGCATGTTTTTCCAAAGCCTTG
>Ga0055584_100005087_pt1 | contig 12889 bp, 13 predicted proteins | sample OSDHelmetaG_FD_58716 | JGI IMG/M metagenome (GOLD analysis project Ga0055584, IMG submission 58716) | Pelagic marine sediment microbial communities from the LTER site Helgoland, North Sea, for post-phytoplankton bloom and carbon turnover... | ecosystem: Environmental > Aquatic > Marine >... | reverse complement strand
ATGAGCGGCCATGCGTGCATCGTTTCCAAGCGGCTGAAGGCCGACCTGTCCGACAAGCCGAATGTTGAGGCTTATATAGAGCGGTTGACAGCGCGGCCTGCCTATCAGCGCGCCACGGCAATTACCAACTAGCTGACCACAGCAACTGCGAATACAAGAGGTTAATCAACGGGGCAATGATTGGTCTTTTGTGAATTTTCCAAGAAATGAAAATTGAGAGAGTGCGATGGGCATCCTAGTGCTGCCTTTATTACGATGCTTTGAGATTTCAGGCAGGTCGCGTCCGGCAGAATTTTGGGTATTTTGCGTATTCAATTTTCTGATTATTGCTGCGCTTGCACTCAATGACATGCAATTAGGTACCTATAGTTCGCCAATTAAAACAATGTGGCTTATCCCGATTTATGGTTTTATTGTTTTAATTCCGATGTTGACGTGCGCAATACGCCGGTTACATGATCTTGATGCTTCCGGATGGCTAATATTTCTTAGCCTTATACCGGTAATCAACTTAGGATTCTTGCTGGTCCTGATTTTCAAGTCGGGGACCAAGGGCTCCAATCCCTATGGATCGATCCCGAAAAGGCGCCGAAAGAACCGGTGAGCCTGTAACGGCGCGCAACCATAGTTGGCGCCGTTACTATACTCAGATGCTCAGAATCGGATCTCTGTCCTTAATCCTTCCTACCCCGCCGCTTCCTCAATGCCACTGATCGTGGCGCTGGGGGAGATGTGATCCAAGCTGATTTTGCAATGGATCACAACCGGGCCCTCGTGGGCCATGGCCTCGGCGACTTTGGCTTCGACCTCTGCCTCGGTCTCAATCAGCATGCCGCGCGCGCCGAAGCTCTCGCCCCATTTCACGAAGTCTGGGTTCTGCAGCTCGATGGCAAAGCCGCGGCCAGGGAAGCTGCGGGCCTGGTGCATGCGGATGGTGCCGTAGGCGGAGTTGTCGGCGATGAACAGCTTGATCGGCACGCCGTATTGCACCGCGGTCGCCAGTTCGTTGCCGGTCATCATCACGCCGCCGTCGCCAACAAAGGCCAGCACCTGCCGTCCGGGTGAACTAATGCCCGCGGCCACTGCCGACGGCACGCCCGGCCCCATCGCGCCGACCGTAGCGCCGACGAACATGTTGCCGGGGCCCATGTTGAGATACTGCGCCATCCAACTGGAGAAATTGCCAGCGTCGCAGGTGACAACCGCCGTATCGGTCATGTGCTTGTCGATAGCCGCGATCACATTGCCGAACACCAGCCCATCGTTAGAGGACTTACCGCGCCACGTCATGTTCTCGCGATGCATGCCGTTGAGCTTCTCAACCCAGCCCTGCCGCGCTGTGGGCACGGTGTCGGGGCCGGCAGCCAGCATGGCTTGCAGGAACTGCCGAGGGTCTGCCGCGATGCCCAAAGTCGGGGAGTAAGCGCGGCCGACCTCCTCCGCATCCGGCCAGACATGGATGAAGGGTTGGTCGGCAACCGGAGCCTTGGGGAAGGTGAAGTTCTGAGTCATCGATGGCAGCATGCGCTCGCCCAGCACCAGCACCATGTCGCTGGTCTGAAGCTGGTCGAGCAGCGCCTTATTCGCCCGGTTCGGCAGGCGTCCGCCCGCGTTGGGGTGCTTGCTGTCGAAGGTGTGGAAACGGCGCTGAGGCGTCGCCACCGGCAGATTGAATTCCTCGGCAAAGCGCTGCAGGTCGGTCAGACCTTCGCCATGCAGACGTCCGCCGGCGATAACGATGGGTCGCTCGGCGGCGCGGATCATAGCGAGCGCGGCCTCCAACTGGTCCGGCGCGACGCCCGGCGCAACCTTAGCACGTGGCTGCGCGGCAACGGCGTCGGCATCGCCGTAGAGCAGATCCTCCGGCAGGATCAGCGCCACCGGGCCGGGGGTGCCGGATTGGGCAATGTGGAAGGCGCGGGCGGTGTCTTCGGCGATGTTCTCGGGGTGGATGACCTCAATCACGGCCTTGGCGGTGTCGGAGAAGGTCTTGGAATAGTTCATCTCTTGTAGGGCCATGCGGTTCAACTCGTCCCGCTCCGCCTGCCCGATCAGGAACACCACCGGCTCCGCATCATGGTAGGCGACGTGCAGCGCAATCGCCGCGTTCATCGCGCCGGGTCCACGGCTTACGAGACAGACGCCGGTCTCCCCACGAACGCGGGCGTGGGAGACGGCCATGAAGCCAGCCCCGCCCTCATGCCGGCAAACCACCAGCTTGATCTGTGGTCGGTCGCGCAGGGCGTTGGTCAACGGCAAGAAGCTCTCGCCCGGCACGCAGTAAATGCAATCGACGCCGTGGTTGGCGAGCGTGTCGGCCAGGATGGAGGCAACAGGTTGGGTCATGGCGTTTCTCTCTGCGAGGGGTGTTTGGGCGGAGTTTATACCAATGGCGGAAAGTTCCAATGGCTTCCCTTCGCCCTAACCCTCCATCTCGAGTGCCTAGAAAGTGGGTCTATCGAGAGGCCACGGCCAAGGCATCGTTAACCGCCGGTCACCCCCTCTGAACCCAAACTGCCCTCAAATTACCGTTACCTCCAACCGGCCCACGCCCTCAACCTCACCCACCAGCACGTCGCCTTTCACCACGGCGGCCACACCCTCCGGCGTGCCGGACATAATGATGTCGCCGGGCAGTAGTTCGAAATAGCGGCTGATGTAGGCGATGGTCTCCGGCACGCTCCAGATCATCTTGTTGAGCGTCGAATCCTGACGCCGAATGCCGTTCACATCCAGCGTGATGCGGTTCCCGCCCGGATGACCGATATCCGCAGCACGCTTCAGGCCGGAGCAGGGGGCGGCGAAGTCGAACGCCTTGCCGATTTCCCACGGGCGGCCCAGCTTCTTGGCCTCGCCTTGCAGGTCGCGGCGGGTCATGTCCAGGCCGACGCCGTAGCCGTAGACGCAATCCAGCGCATCGGCCTCGGCGATGTCACGGCCGCCTTTGGCCAGGGCCACGATCATCTCCATCTCGTGGTGCACATCGCTGGTGCCCGGCGGGTAGGGGAATTCACCGGTGGTGGTCACGGCATTGGCCGGTTTCATGAAGAAGAACGGCGGCTCGCGATCCGGATCATGGCCCATCTCGCGCGCATGCTCCGCATAGTTGCGGCCAATGCAGAAGACGCGGGCGACGGGGAAGACCTCGTCTGTGCCCTCAATCGGCAAGGTCACAGGGGCGGCGGGTGGAATTGCGTAGGAGGTCATCGGGTCAAAATCCTTCTGAGCATATGATTGCCAGCGGTTTAGCGAGTTCAACGGCGCGCGGAAAGACCCCTAGCGCAACCGGGGCGGCTTGGCGCACACTGGCGCTACAGAATTTCGACTGAGGAAGATGCCCCATGACCGACAACAAGTCCGACAAAACCCGCCGCCTGCGTTCCGCCGATTGGTTCAACGACCCGAGCGATGTCAGCGCCACTGCTATGTATATCGAGCGCTACATGAACTTCGGCCTGACGCGGGAGGAACTCCAGTCAGGCAAGCCGATCATCGGCATCGCCCAGTCCGGCAGCGACCTTAGCCCGTGCAACCGCATCCACCTGGATTTGGCAATCCGTGTGCGCGAGGGCATTCGTGAGGCCGGGGGCATCGCCATCGAATTCCCCACCCATCCAATCCAGGAGACCGGAAAGCGCCCGACTGCTGCGCTGGATCGCAACCTGGCCTATTTGGGCCTGGTCGAGATCCTGCACGGCTACCCGCTCGATGGGGTCGTGCTGATGACCGGTTGTGACAAGACCACGCCGGCGCTGATCATGGCGGCCGCGACGGTCGATATTCCAGCCGTAGTGCTCTCCGGCGGGCCTATGTTGGACGGCAATTACAAGGGCCGCCGCGTCGGCTCTGGCACCGTGTTGTGGGAGGCGCGGGTAGAGTACGCCGCCGGCAATATCGGCTATGAGGAATTCATTGAGACGGTGGCCTCATCGGCTCCGTCCGCAGGCCATTGCAACACCATGGGCACCGCCTCAACCATGAACTCCCTGGCTGAGGCGCTGGGCATGTCACTGCCCGGTTCCGGCATCATCCCAGCTCCGTATCGCGAGCGCGGCCAGTGCGCCTACCGCACCGGCAAGCGCGCCGTAGAGATCGTTTGGGAGGATTTGACGCCCTCCAAAATTCTGACCCGCGACGCCTTCCTGAACGCTATCGCCGTCAACACCGCCATCGGCGGTTCGACCAACGCGCCGATCCATCTAGCCGCTATCGCGCGCCATGCGGGCGTGGAGTTGAGCCTGGATGACTGGCAGACCACCGGCTACGACCTGCCGCTGCTAGTCAACATGCAGCCGGCTGGCGAGTATCTGGGCGAGGGCTTCCACCGCGCGGGCGGCGTGCCGGCTGTGGTCAACGAGTTGATGGGCGCTGGCAAGATCATCGAATCAGCGTTGACCATCAACGGCAAGACCATGGGTGAGAACTGCCGTGGCAAGGAGGCCATCGGGCGTGACGTCATCAAGGCCTATGACGCGCCGATGAAGATCAAAGCCGGCTTTCTGGTCATGCGCGGCAACATCTTCGACAGCGCTATCATGAAGACCAGCGTCATCGACGCCGACTTCCGTGCGCGCTTCTTGTCTGAGCCGGGCAATGAGGACGTGTTCACTGGCAAGGCCATCGTGTTCGAGGGGCCGGAGGACTACCACCACAACCTGAACAACCCTGAACTAGGCATTGATGAGCGCACCATTCTGTTCATTCGCGGCACTGGCCCGCTAGGCTATCCGGGCTCTGCAGAAGTGGTGAACATGCAGCCGCCAGATGCTCTGATTAAGGCTGGCGTCATGAGCCTGCCCTGCATCGGCGATGGCCGGCAGAGCGGCACGTCTGGCTCGCCCTCGATCCTCAACGCCTCACCAGAGAGTGCGGCGGGCGGCAATCTGGCCTTGCTCAAGAATGGCGATGAGGTGTGCATCGACCTGAACAAGGCGCGGGTCGATATGCTGATTTCCGACGAGGAGATGGCGAAACGTCGGGCAGCCTACGTGCCGCCCGTGTTCGACAACCACACGCCATGGCAGGAGATCTACCGCAACGATGTGGGTCAGCTCGAAACCGGCGGTGTGCTGGAAAGCGCGGTGAAATACCGGCAGGTGAAGAACAAGATCCCGAGGCATTCGCATTAACGGCCGCTTCAGAAATAACCGTCAATCCAGGTGTCGGGAATATCGAGGGACGTCTGAACCGAATCCCTCGATAGCTTTCTGCATGCTCTAATACCAACGGCCCTGAGGGGTGACACGTCGTATCCCTCTCCCTCTCACCTTCCCAAACTTGGTTTGGGAACCATGCCAGAGAGTTTCACATAGAGTCAGGGCTTTGTGGTGCACTCTCTGGCATGGATCCCGGGTCAAGCCCCGGGAAAAGACGAGAGAGGCGACCGGTCAGAACTCAGGGCCGTTGGTATAGCTAAGCCCTACCGCGTCAGGAATTGCCTTACCGCCTGGATCTGATCCGTGCTGACTAGGCCCGGGCAATGGCCAGCGCCAGCCACTTCAAAGACCTCGGCTTTTGGGCCTGTGATTTGCATTTTCTGGACGGTGTCTGCCGTTAGCAGTACCGAATCCAAGCCCCAGACACACAGCACCGGGCAGGTGATTTTCTCCCATTGGTCCCAGGAATTGTGATCGCCCGATGCGCGTGTTTCCGCCAAGCCGGGGTCATAGTCAAAGGTCCATTCCGATGGAGATATCTGCCGCAGCGAATCGCGTCCGAACTGTTCCCACTCGGCATCGGTAAAGGGACCGAAGGCGGTGCGGTTCTCGCGGACCCAGCGAATGCCCTCGGCCTCGCTGGAAAAACGTGGATCCAGCCCAAAGGATGCGCCGTTCTGTTTGCGGCCCGACTCTGGAATGAACGGCCCGATATCGTTCAGCACCATGCGTCGGATGGGAGAGTTTTCCATGGCGGCGATCCGCATGCCGATGTGCCCGCCCATGGACGTGCCGATCCAATCAACCTGCCGGGCACCCAGCATTTCAATCACTTCGCCGGCTACTGTCTCATAGAGTTGGTAGCCATAATGGCCTTTGTCATCCAACCACTCGCTCTGCCCGCGGCCCGGCATATCCAGCGCCAGCACGTAATAGTGGTCGGATAAGGCCTTGGCGATCACATCGAAATCGCGGGCATTGCGTGAAACACCGTGGATGCACAGCAGCACGTTGCGGTTGTTAACGTCGCCGAACGCGCGGTAGCCGATGGTGTGGTGTGCGCCGAACCAATGGTACTGCAAGTACATTTGTTCCATAGCGTTTGGCTCCCAAAAAAAATTCGTGGTGGTGCCAGATGGCACAGAGGCAACAAGACTAGGTGGCAGCATGATAGATCGCCGGGGCAGCTTGACCAGCACCGATTGTACCCAATTCATATGTCAGAATGTCGTTTCCCTCTCGCTTTCCCTGGATTTCGCTTTAGCCTTAGTGCCAATCACACAAAGACACTTGGGACGAAACGCACAATGAAGCCGCAACCGTTGCAGGGTATCCGCGTCCTGGACCTCACCCAGATTTACCAAGGCCCTTACGCCAGCTTCCTGATGGCGATGGGAGGGGCAGAGGTCATCAAGATTGAGCCCATTGGTGGTGAGCGCACGCGGCGTGGCGGCGGTAAGGATACGCCCCTGGCATTTGCCATGCTGAACTCCAACAAAAAGAGCCTGACCCTCGATCTCAAATCCGAACGCGGCAAAGAATTGCTGCTGTCGATGGTTGAAAAAGCCGACGTACTGATCGAGAATTATGCCGCCAGCACGATGGACCGCCTGGGGCTGGGTTGGGACGTGCTGCGCGCCCGCAATCCGCGCCTGATCTATGGCTCAGCCAATGGCTATGGCAGCTTTGGCCCGGATTGGGATCAGCTGGCCATGGACCACACTGTGCAAGCCATGAGCGGCATGATGAGCATTACCGGCGAGGACGGCGGCCCGCCGGCCCGCTCCGGCGGTCAGGTTTGCGACTTTATGGGCGGCATCCATTTCTATGGCGCTCTGGTCACGGCTTTGCTGGGGCGCGAGCGCACCGGCGTTGGCACCATGGTCGAATCCGCAATGATCGAGGCGATCTATTTTAACATCTCCAGCGAGTATTCGCACTATCACCGCACCGGCGAAATTCCGCCGCGCCGTGGCGACAAGTCCGCGGGCCTGACCACGCCCTATGGCCGCTATGAATGCAAAGATGGTTGGGTAGCGCTCATTATCGTCAGCGAGGCGCAATGGAAAAGCCTTTGCCGCCTGATTGGTCGACCGGAGTTGGCAGACGATCCGGCCTATGAGGGCAATCCGAACCGCAATCCGATGGAGCCGGAGATCAACGAGATGATCTCCGCCTGGACCCGCACGCAAACCCGCGACGAGGCTTACGAAAAGATGAAGGCAGCCCGTCTGCCAATTGGCGCCGTTCGGGATGTTGAGGAGGTGATGCACGACCCCCACCTGCACGCCCGCGGCATGCTCAATACCATGCAGCATCCGTATATGGGCGAAGTGGTATTGCCATCATCGCCGTTGCGCCTGTTTGACTATGAGACCAGCCCCTTGCAATTCTTTCCCGAGCCTGGTGCGGATGGTCGGGCCGTATTGAATGAGCTGTTAGGCCTTAGCGATGATGATCTGGATGACCTGGCGTCTTCAGGCGTGATTTAACCAGCGCTAACGGGTTGCGCTCTGCAAGGTCGAGATAGTACGTCTCTGGCAAATACCTACCCTATCTGGAAAATTCACCGGCATGAGCCCGTCTGAGCGCAACCCGCGCGCACGGGCCATCACTATCTTCTCCACCGGCTTGCACGATATGTACCGCATTCTGGCTGTGGCGGAGCGAGTGAGATAGAACCCCTTCAACAATTGATACGCTCCGGCGTGTCGCGCGGGAACGAGCCTACGAGTTGGAGAGCGTCGGCCCAAGTGGCAGTGCAGTCACGTTGAGCATGAAGCCCCGTGGCCGACACCTGCGGTACCGGCCAGGACAGTTTGCCTTCCTGCGGTTTGATTTGCCCGGGCTGAAGCAAGCGCATCCGTTCACGGTTAGCAGTGCACCGCAGGCTGACGGCAAACTCCGATTCTCAATCAAAGCATCGGGCGAATGGACCTCTGCGCTTTCCAGGACCCTTTCGGTGGGAACTACTGTATTTGTGGAGGGGCCTTATGGCCATTTCACCTTGCCCAAACACGTGGAGCCAACGGTCTGGATCGCCGGCGGCATTGGCATCACGCCATTCCTCGCATGGGCGGAGGCTTTGGCGCCGGACGCCAGCCCCGTTCACCTGTTCTACTACGTTCGCACCAAGGCAGAGGCTCCCACTTGGAGGAGCTCACCGCTATTGCTGACGAGAAACCTGCTCTGCACCTGCATTTGATTGAATCGACGGCTACCGACCGTCTGGAGGCGGCAACAATTGTTCAAGCGAGCGGGGCTAACTTGCCACGGACGCACGTGTGTTTCTGTGGCCCAATCGCGATGCGAGATAGTTTACAGCAAGGCCTCTCAGCATTCGGCCTTCGACCTTCCCGCTTTCATTTTGAGCATTTCGAGATACGCTCCGGTATCGGTATCCGCAAGTTGGCGGAAGCGCTGCTGGAGATCGTTCTCCGCAAAACCCGCAAAGTGCCAAACGCCTAGTTCAGCAATATTAGGAGCCGCCGCAGTGCCTGCCACGATGTTCCCGCACGACGAACTCCGCCACGCTGCTTGGCCAAGCACGGCTTCAAGGTCTCAATGAGCGGCAATGGCAGCTGCTACTACAATTCTATGGTTGAGACGTTCTTCAAATTTATCAATAATGAGCTGAGCTGGCGCAACCGCTGAGAAACCTGATGCCAAGCCAAAGGCGCGATATTTCAGTATGAAATCTCTGCATAGCTCGCGACTTCCACACGATTGTGCTAGAATACGATTGTGCTAGAAATAGCGATGCAGAAGACATTCACGGCGCAACCGTCGATTTGGATCATCCAATTTTGCACGGCTTGGATGCTGCCGAGGCAGTGATTGGTGGATTCCGACGGTGCCCATGTGGAAATGGGTAGAAAGGACGCGAAGCGTACAGCTAAGAAAATTCAAGACGGTGAGACCAAGGATTCTGATTAAACAACTGACGCTAAATCGCACTGTTTCGGCTTGTGAAATGGTTTAAACACCATTGTACTAAAAATTTAAAAATTTAGATTAGAGCGCCCTTTAGCCATCTGTCCAGGTAAAGACGTAGGTACCGATGTCCGCTACTAAAACTGCCTCCATCATAACCTTCTGGCTCGGTCCGGCGCTGCAAAGCCTAGGCCTCGCGCTCGCTCGTAAAGAGTGGTGGTATCGCGGCGGGCCGGCTGTGGATGAGGAAATCCGGGCGCGGTTTGGTCCGGAGGTCGATCTGGCCTGCAATGGGGGCCTCGCCGAGTGGGAAGGAACGCCGGAGGGGGCTTTCGGCCTCATCCTGCTGCTGGACCAGTTCACGCGGAACCTGTTTCGTGGCACGCCGGACGCCTGGCGGGGTGATCCTCGTGCATTCAGAGTGGTAAACGGGGCGATTGCGGCGGGGCTTGATAGGGCTCTGCACCCGGTGGAGCGCATTTGGCTCTATCACCCGTTCCATCATTCAGAGAGTCCGACCGAGCAGGATCGAGGCCTCGGGCTCCTCAATGCTTTGCGCGAAGAGGCTGCGGCGGAGTGGAAACCTTATGTGGATCAGTCGATCCAGGGTTGGACCCGGCATCGCAACATCGTAGCAGAGTACGGGCGCTTCCCACATCGCAACGCCATCCTAGGGCGCTCCAACACGCCAGCCGAAGAGGAGTTCCTGGCCGGCGGTGTTGAGAACTTCGGGCAAGCTGTCCGCGGCTGAGGTCGGGCCTACGTCCCCTTTTTGCCGCCCACACGCGGCTTCACGCCCGTGCCTGGGCGGCTGAAAATCATCTTGTGGGTGGCCAACTCCTCGCGCGGACCGACCCAGGCGTAAGCCAGGAGCGCAGGCTCCAGGTCGGAGACGGTGATGCGGTGCATGTGGCCTGGTGGGTTAAAGATCATCGAGCCGGGGCCGAAGACCCCATGGTGGTTTTCGGACACAGCGCCGGAGAGGCAAATATAACTCTCGCTGATATTCTTGTGGGCATGGGCTGGATAGGTGCAGCCCGGTGCAAACAGCACGATGCCGAGGATGACCTCGTCTGTGATAACAGGGCCTGATGGGCCTGCGAATTCCGCATAGGCGTATTTGCGTTCAAGGCCACGGGGGACCTTTTCGTACCCGAATTGCCAACTGAGACAGTGCTCGACAGAGGATATCGCGCGAACAATTGCGCTGTGCCGCTCCTGCTGGCCATTGTCCAGCGCGCGGCGCAGGTGAGCAGTCGCGGGCCGCTTTACCGGGATGAGTTGATCCACCGGCGGGTTGGCGCGGATAACCCGGCTGATAGCCTCGCGCACCTTACGCTGGTGGGCGCGGATGATCGGGCTGCCGCCAGCGGAGAGTTTTCGATAGAATTCGTAATAGTCGCGCAGCAGATAGTGCCAGTCTGGCAGGTCTGACAGACGCGTTTGGGCAGCTATTGTCTGTGGGGCTGAATCCTCAACCGGTGGCGTTTCGGAAACGCTTGGAATTGAATCGGGTATGAGGGTCATTGGCGGCTTCCGCTTGGGCTGAACGATGGGCGGCGCAGTCGTGCGGACCGTTGGCCGGGGATTGAGTTTGCCGCATTCTAGTTGGGGATGGATTACTGCGCCGTCCAGCCACCATCGACCATCAATGTCGTACCTGTGATCAGCGCGGCAGCGGGGGAGGCGAGGAAGACCACAGCGCCGACAACATCGCCGACCTGCCCAAAGCGGCCCATGGGAATGCGGGAAAGCAGGTCGCCGCCGCGGACCGGGTCCATCAGGCGGTTGTGGGTCATTGGCGTATCAATGGCTGTCGGTCCGACAGCGACGACGCGGATGCCTTTTGGGGCCAGTTCTATCGCGGCGGATTTCGTCAGGCCCTCGATGAAATGCTTGCTGGCGGAATAGACGCTGGTGCCTGGGCGGCCGACTTTGCCAAAGGTGGAGGACATGTTGATGATCACCCCGCTACCTTGCCGATCCATAATCTGCGCCGCTGCTTGAGCCGCAAACACAGCGCCGCGGACGTTGATGTCGACGGTCAAGTTCAGGGCGTCTTCCGAAAGGTCGAGGAAGGGCTCTGGCATGCTGACGCCAGCGTTATTGACCAGCACATCCAGCTTTTGCAGGCCAGTGAACGCGGCTCGGATGCTGGCGGGGTCGGCGACGTCACAGACAATGGCATGTGCATGGCCGCCCTTCTGCCGGATGAGAGCGGCGACCTCTTCAATCTCGGCGGCTGTGCGGCTCATGGCGATGACCTCAGCGCCAGCCTCTGCCATGGCAAGCGCACAGCCGCGGCCGATGCCGCGGCCTGCTCCTGTGACTGCGGCGACCATGCCGTCTAGGCGCATAGAGGGGAGGATGGGGGCTGTGTCGGTCATGTTTTTGGCTCCTTATCGGCGTGGCCTGTGGTGCCAGCAGCGTTCAGCGTTTCAAGCTGGTTTGCATCATACCCCAGCCAATCCATCAACACCGCATCGCTATGCTCCCCGGCGAGTGGAATGCGTTGGGTGTCACGTGGGGGCATCTCTGAGAAGCGTAACGCCGGGCCCGCCATAGGGATTTTGCCTTGGATGGGATGCTCGACCTCGCCGAAATGGCCGCGGTGGGCGAGTTGGGGGTTTTCGGCCACGTCCTTGATAGTCGCTATTTTGGCGCTGGCGAGGCGCTGATTCAGCATTAGGCGTTCGACTTCAGCAGCCTCCATGGTCATGGTCCAGTCTGTGACCGCCTGCTCGCATTCGACATAGTTGAGCTTGCGAGCCTCCATGGTGGTGAACCGAGCATCATCGGCCAGTTCCGGGCGGCCCATGACGGTGCAAATTTTGCGGAAATCCGCATCATTCGCGGCCGTGATATGGACATAGCCTCCGCAGCCGCAAGCAAAGGTGTGTGAGGGGACTGAGACTGGGTTCTTGTTGCCCTGCCGTTGCCGTTCGCGCCCAAGCATCAGGTATTCGGGCATGACCGTACCCAGCAGAGTGGTGGTGCCGTCCAGCATGGAGACATCGACCCACTGCCCCTCGCCCGTGCGCTCACGGCCTTGCAGGGCGGTTGTGGTGCCAATGACGGCGTGCAGGCCGGTGAGGTAGTCGGTGATGATGGTGCCGGCGACGGTGGGTGGACCGTCTGCTGCGCCGGTCAGTGCCTGGATGCCGCTCAGGGCCTGGATGACAGGGTCATAGGCGGCGCGTTTTGCCCATGGCCCATCCTGACCAAAGCCAGAGATGCGGACCAGGATCAGGCGCGGGTTCATCTCATGTAATGCGTCCCAACCAAACCTCATCTGCTCCAGGGTGCCGGGACGGAAGTTCTCAACCAGGACATCGGCAGCTTTGACCAGATCAGCCAACACAGCCTTACCCTCATCGCTGTAGAGGTCGAGGGCGAGGCTGCGCTTGCCGCGGTTCAGGGTGATGGCGAACAGGCTGTCTGGCTCCCCCGCCAGGCGATCGAGTTGCCGGGTTGGATCGCCCACGCCCGGTGGCTCGACTTTAACCACGTCGGCGCCATAGTCGGCCAGCATCTGGGTTGCATGCGGGCCGGAGACAAAACGGGTCAGGTCGAGGACACGGATGCCCTCCAGAGGTGCAGACGACATGATGAACGTGCTCCAGATTGGCACTATTTACCGTCATTGCGAGAAACCCTCTCCCCCTCGCCGTCATTGCGAGGAGCCGGAGGCGACGCGGCAACCTAGGGGGCTCTGAGGCTGGGGCTCCTGGGTTGCTTCGTTGCTTTGCGCCTCGCAATGACGGCGGAGGGGGGCGCCTCGCAATGACGGCGGAGGGGGG
>Ga0055584_100005086_pt1 | contig 12890 bp, 9 predicted proteins | sample OSDHelmetaG_FD_58716 | JGI IMG/M metagenome (GOLD analysis project Ga0055584, IMG submission 58716) | Pelagic marine sediment microbial communities from the LTER site Helgoland, North Sea, for post-phytoplankton bloom and carbon turnover... | ecosystem: Environmental > Aquatic > Marine >... | reverse complement strand
ACCAGATCTGCGTACTGGAGCTACTAGTACTTCAACTTGTGCCTCTTCAAGTTGCCATAATCAGGGACAAACGGATATAAAAGGCTCATTAGCGTTAATGGGGCTTCCAGAAGAACTAAACCCTGGGGAAACATATAATCTTACTTTAGAGATTACAATGTCTGAAGGGATGGCTGAGAGAGCAGGTTTTCAAATGGTAGCGCTAGATTCTGATAAGAATGGAGTAGGAACTTTTGAGGTATCTAATAATGAAGTCAATCTGTCTTCTACAAACGACATACAGCATGTAGATCATACAGATGCAAAAGTATTTTCTGGGAATACGGTAGAATATGAAATGACTTGGACTGCTCCTAATGATTCTTCTCCTGATGTTTGGACATTTTACGTTGTGACAATTATAGCTAATGGAAATGGGGACAGAACAGGTGATAAATTTGAAAGTATAATATTAAGCAAAGATGTAGGTACTGTCTTGGATGAAGATAAAGATGGATTTAATAATGATGTGGATTGTGATGATTCTGATGCCAACATTAATCCCGATGCAGTTGAAATTGTAAACAATGATGTAGACGAAAATTGTGATGGAATAAAAGAAGTGATTGACATGGATAATGATGGATTTCATAGTGATGAGGATTGTAATGACTCAGATGAAGCCATAAATCCTGATGCCATGGAAATACCAAACAATGATGTGGATGAAAACTGTGATGGAGTAAGTGAAATAATAGATTTAGATCAAGACGGTTTTAATAGTGATGACGACTGTGATGATACTGATGGCACAGTAAATCCTAATGCTCAAGAAATCCCCAATAATGATACAGATGAGGATTGTGATGGCGAAGTATTAATTATTGACAATGATGAAGATGGATTTCATAGTGATGAAGATTGTAATGATGAAGATCCTACTATAAACCCTAATGTAGTCGAGGTCGCGGCAGATGGGAAGGATAATAACTGTGATGGACAAATAGATGAATGTATATGCACAGCTGACTTTGCTCCTGTCTGTGGTAGCGATGGAAATACATATAGTAATGCTTGTATGGCAGAATGTGCAGGCATTAAGATTTATACTGATGGAGAGTGCCTTATTACAAATGACGCGGTGATGGGGGAAATTGATTTTTCAGATAGTATGGGCTTATCAAATGTCATGTTAAGTCTCAGTGATGGACGTCAGTTTATGGCTGACTCTGATGGTAGCTTTATTATAGATAGCTTAGGTCATGATTCTACTCTTACGCTCACATTTAGTAGAAATGATAATCATGCCAATGGAATATCAGCTATTGATTTGGTGCAGATAATTAATCACATACTTGGAAAATCTTCATTTGATGATGAAATCAAAAAATTAGCGGCCGATGCTGATGGAAATGGGTCTATATCAGCCCTTGATTTAGTTCACATCAGAAATGTTCTTTTGGGTATTTGGCCTGAGTTTACTTCTAATGAATCTTGGGGCTTTTTACCAAAAAGTATAAAAATTTTGGATGTGTTAGGAAACGAAGATATCAATATTCGAGCCTATAAAGTAGGTGATGTGAATGGAAATGCAACCCCTAATTAATTTATGAATATTCAATTCAGGGTGGCGTCCTTTGCAGATTGGGAAGGTATAGCAGACATACATATATTAAGTTGGCAAGAAAACTATCGAGGGATTTTTACTGATGACTTTTTAGATCATGATATCTATAAGAATAGAAAAGAAATTTGGCATGATAGATTTCAAAATCCTCCTAATAATCAGTTTGTCTTGGTAGCAGAACAGGAAGAGTTGTTGGTGGGCTTTGCATGTACATATTGTCATTATAAAGAAGAGAAAATTCATTATTTGGACAATCTTCATGTCAGGAGCCAATTACGTGGAAAGGGAATAGGCGAGAACCTGCTTTCCCAGTCAGCATTGCATGCTTTTCAAAAAGACCCATTAAGTCCTTTCTACCTTTTAGTCTTTGAACAAAATGAAAGTGCTATTCGATTTTATAAACGGATGGGGGCATTGGTATCAGACCCGTTCGAACATGTAAATGAAGATGGAACCCGTTCAAAAGTAGCAAGATGTACTTGGCCATCATTGAATGCATTTAGCAATTAGTTTCTAAGTATTTCACAATTAACTTTTCATTGGCACACCATTTGCATCTTCATATGTACACTAAATGACATTTGTAGATGTACGCTTTTTTATTAGTAGGATTCTTAGTATTTGGAGGAGCAAATATTATAGACAAAGGAGAAGAAACTGTAACGATTAAAGTTGTAGAAGGAAAGACCTATCTGGTAAATGTAGATGAGTCAGGAAACGTGCTTCATACATATATGGAGATAACAGAAAGTGCGGATACAAAAGATGACATTGATAGTCGGGTAGAAAAAGCTAAAAAAGAATATGAAGCACTTAGGGAAAGAGAAAAAGACCAAATAAGGTTCATAGCATATGACTTCCTTTCAGATGAAGTAGGCCCATTAGCTTCGAATCATCTTTCTGATTTGGCAGACCATTATAGTAATACCTATGCTAATCAAATAGTCATCACCCTAGGAAAAAGACCTGGGAATGAAGAGTTTTTAAAAGAAAAAGAAAACCTTCTGGTAGTAGCATTGATAAACCTAAGTATACCAGCTGAAGATATAGAAGTGAGATATAAATGGGACAGAGGACCTGACCCAACGGAATTTATCAAAGTAAATACCACTTTGAGAAAATTGCCATCCACATAAAAATTTAGAAACCACCTATTAAGAGAATGAAAACCATGGTCATACACTTGTGTGTATGGCCATTTTCATTTTATATAATACACCTCAGCAGTCAAAATATACACTTCGCCATTTAGAACTAATTTGCCTCTACTGATATGCTCATATTTGAATTTTTATCATTATTCAATTTAAGAAGAAACATATTATGAAAAAGGAACGAATTTATTCAACTGTCTATGGTCTTATACTCGTATTTACACTTGCAGCTACGTCTATGATGGGTCAAATGGCTTATAACACAGCCCAACCTACAGATGTGATGATTGACTACTCTGAAGTGAAAAGTGCCGTTATAGTAGCTAATGTTAATACCACTGCTATAGCAACAATTTCTAATCACCTGAAAACTAAGATTACAGATCTAAAAGAAAGAATAGGAATATCTGAAAGTGGGACATGGATAGTTGAAGTAACAATATCAAAATTGGGCGAAATTAAATCCACAACAGTATCGAGAAATGATAGAGTAGGGGATTTGATCCAAGACATCATTTCTGATATTTCAGAGGTAGAGCCTATCACTTATAATGGAGTAGCGAAAGAAAAAACAATTCAAATTCCTGTTGTTTTATCTAAAAGATAGAATGAAGGGACAAAATTATTTCTTTGTTAATATATTTTTGAGGAGGTTATGCTTGCATGACCTCCTTGAATATTTTGAAGAATGCGCAGAAACAAAAAATACCTAGCTCAAGAATCTATCGGTTTTGATGACCGAAAGTTCATGATAGGTGGCATCTTTATTATTGCATTTGTCTTATTCCCAGTTTTCTCAGGAATGGATTTGGCTACTTATTATAAGCACGCATTAGCTGAAGTGCCAGAGGGCTTTATTCTTTCTACATTTTTTTGGCTTTTTTACAGATATGTCACAATTAGGCTTAGGAAAAAATTTCCTAAAATAGAAGATACAAAGAAGCGAGTGATCAAATTGCTTCTTCTAATGCTGATTGTATCACCTATAATTGGAAAATTATTAAGCGGAGTAACCCATCTTTTTATTGAATTATTTGGAATGTCCGATTGTGTTCATATGGGATTTGTAAGAGAGGTAATAGTGACTTATTTTTTGTCATTTTCTGTACTTGCTACTTATGAAGCCATCTATTTCTTTGAAAAATACAAAGAAGCACTTCAAGAGAAAGAAAGACTTCATACTGCTCATGTTCAGTCAGAGCTTGATAATCTTAGAAATCAGATAAATCCTCATTTTCTTTTCAATAGCTTAAATACCTTGATGAATTTAATTCCAAAGGATTCCGATAGAGCCGTGTCCTATTTAGGGAAATTAAGTAAGTTTTATAGGTACTCTGTTGGTAAACACGAAGAGTCATTAGTACCATTATCCGATGAGTTAGAAAATGCTAAACTATATGGAGCTTTACTTGCAGAAAGGTTTGGTGATAATATTATAGTTGAAATTCAAGATGTGGATTCTAATGCTAAAGTTGTCCCATTAAGTTTGCAACTTATGATAGAAAATGCAGTAAAACATAACGTAGTTTCAAAAAATAAACCTTTACATATACTAGTGAAATATAAGCCTGAAACGGATTATGTTTATATAAAAAACAACCTTCAGATTAAAATTCAGCAAGTGAGTTCAACAGGGGTTGGTCTGGCTAATATCACAAAACGGTATTCGTATTTTACAGATAAAGAGGTAATAGTGGAGAAATCTGAAACTGAATTTAAGGTAGGGATACCATTAATTTATAAATCAACAATCTCTAATACTCAAGATGCCTAAAAAAGAATAATGAGAACAATCATAGTAGAAGACGAGATAAATGCATTCGAATACCTCTCAGAAATAGCTAAGGATGTCATGCCAGAAATGGAGTTGTTACAGCATTTGGATAGTGTAGAAGATTCGATTAATTGGCTACATGATCACAAAGAAAAAGTGGATTTGATATTTTTAGATATTCAACTTTCAGATGGACTGAGCTTTGAGATATTCAATCATGTAGAAGTAGAATCGCCGATTATTTTTACCACAGCCTATGATGATTATGCTTTAAAGGCTTTCAAGCTTAATAGCATTGATTATTTACTAAAGCCGATCATCAAGGATGACTTGGCTCAAGCTGTTAGTAAATTAAAAAATGGGCACAATGGGAATGGAAAGACTGCTGATATCCAGGAGTTTATGAAGTCTTATGATGTCTCTTCAAGAAATCGTTTTTTGGTTAAAAAAGGAAATCATTTCGAATTCGTAAATGCAACTAACGTTGCTTTTATCCATTCTGAAGATAGTCTTACTTTTCTTTACATGACTGATGGAAGGAGGCATCTTTATGCCCAGACAGTGGCCCAACTAGAACAAGAATTAGATGAAGAATCTTTTTTTCAAATCAATAGGAAGCAAATTATTAATATCAACTCTGTGAATAAAATTCATCCTTATCTCAATCAGAGATTAAAACTAGATTTAGGTAGAAATAATGGCGGAGTGGACTTCATTGTAAGTAGAAATAGAACTATGGAGTTTAAACATTGGGTGGACAGATAGGTCCTCTGAATTTCCTTATACTTTCCTGATAGTGCCTTCTAAATTAATCTCCAATAGAGTTTTGAACATTTAGCAATTAGTGAAACGAACTATTCTTTTATTGATTTAGGTACAAGGATAGTATATATAAATTGAGGTATGAATAGTTTAGTTTCGGATTTTTATAGTTACCACTCTGCAAAACTTCCGTCTTGATTTCTCCATATCGGATTCTTCCAGTCGTGACCTATTTTTGCTGCTTCTATAAGTTTTTCCTCATTCATTTCAACTCCTAATCCAGGACCAGTGGGTAGATTAATGTAACCTTCATGCAGGTCAAAAATTTCTGGATTGAGCATATAATCTAGGAGGTCGTAATTTTTATTGTAATGGATAGACAGACTGGTCTCTTGAAATATGGCATTTACAGATACGAAATCTAAATGTAATGCAGAAGCTAAGGCAATTGGTCCTAAGGGACAATGAGGTGCTACAGCTACGTCATATGCTTCAGCCATAGCAGTTATTCGCCTCACTTCTGATATTCCTCCGGCATGACTTAAATCGGGTTGTATGATATCTACAACCCCTTGATGCAGAATTTCTTTGAAATCCCATCTTGAAAAAAGCCTTTCACCTGTTGCAATGGGAATACTAGTGTAGTCGTAAATAGCTTTGAGCGCATCATTATTTTCTGACAATACGGGCTCTTCGATAAATAGTGGATCAAATGGAGCGACTTCATCAATGAGTCTCTTTACCATAGGTTTGTGGACTCTTCCATGAAAATCCAAGCCGATGTCAAGTTCATGCCCAAATTCTTTTCTAAGTAGCGCAATGTTCTGTGCAACTTTTTTAACATCTTTTACAGACGAAATCCATTCCATAGCCCCTGTAGCATTCATCTTCACAACCTTATACCCTTTGTTTATCTTGTCTTGTGCTTGTTCCAAAATAACCTTAGGGTTGTCGCCACCAATCCAACAATACATTTTCATTTTGTCTCTGACAGCACCACCGAGTAAATCATATATCGGTACGTTTAGGGCCTTTCCTTTGATATCCCAAAGTGCTTGATCAATTCCTGATAAGGCACTCATGAGAATAGGACCTCCTCTATAGAACCCTCCTCGATATAATATCTGCCATATATCTTCTATGCGCCGAGCATCCTTTCCCAATATGTATTCTTCTAGCTCTCTTACACAAGCAGCTACTGTCTCGGCTCGCCCTTCTACAACAGGTTCTCCCCAGCCACATATACCAGTATCGGTTGTTATTTTTAGATATAGCCACCTCGGGGGGACTTTGTATAAATCTATTCGTTCTATTTTCATTTACTTCTTGGATTCTAGTTGCTTCCTCAATTAAATTTAAAAGTCCCTCAATTAAATGGGGTTTTATAAATAGGTATATCAAACTTAATAGGATGTATCGATGTGTTTCTGAGTAAAATACATCATCTGAAAGAAAAAAAGGAAGAAAATCTCTGGTGAATTAGATTAGCATTGAATATGAAAGGCCACCATTAGCCCTGTTTTGAATTCACCTTGAGTGGTTTCCATTTGGTGTGCTGATCAATGCTCATCTCCTTGATAGATCCACATTGATTGAGTCTCTCCACCTTTTACAAATCCACACTTTTCATAGAAATCAATTGCTTTTCCATCAGCTACTAATATCTGCTGGTGAAAATCATTATACGTCTTTTGAAATTCGGCTACTATCTTTTGGCCAATTCCCATTCTATGATATTCAGGGTGAATTAAGAGGTGCGGATAATACACCACTAAGTGTCCATCGGATAGTGCATTCCCTAGTCCCACGAGCATGCTGTTTATTCTTGCTGTAACTAGCATTGATGAATTAATCAAGCCATCATAAAGTAGATCTGGTTTCTTTGCGGAAGACCATTGGTTTGAAGCATAAAGTTCAATGACTTCATTTTTTTTAGGAGTATCCCGAGATGTGATTTTCACATTCATAGATTAGACTTTTTACTGTGTCGATTTGAAATCGTCCTATTTATTCTTATAAAGCAGAAGATAGAACGACATCTACTGGAATTGCACTCAAAACTGTAACTCCTGTTAGCTCTTCTACAAACATTTCATCAGTAAGGTCATTTAGGCTAACACCAGCATGTTCTTGAGCTACTGATAATTTCACTCCTTTGCGATTGTGCCCCCATCCATGAGGAATGCTAATAACACCTTTGGCTATTGTTTTGGTTACCTCAGCGGGTAGGTCTACGGTACCTACTCTAGATGAGACAGAAATCACATCACCATTTGAAATGCCTCTTTTTTCTGCATCGTCTGGATGAATAAGAGCGGTGCATCTTTTAGGTCCTTTTACAAGACGATGGCTATTGTGCATCCATGAGTTATTGCTTCTAAGATGTCTTCGTCCAATAAGATCTAATTTGGTTTGATCTGTCGGCTTTTCTTCTTTTACCTTTTGAATTTCTTGAATATAGATTTTAGGTAGAAGGTCAATATTCTTGTCAGGAGTAATAATTCTTTCTTCTATGCAAGGGGTAAGGGCTCCTAGATCAATGCCATGTGGGTGTTTCCTTAACTCATCAACTGTAAGATTATATCTTCCAGTACTCATCACTTTGTCTAGCATCATTTGGGGAGTGATATGATACATCATTTCCATATTTTGACGAGCAGTGGGATCTTTGGGTAGTTCATCTTTTTGAATCGCTTTTATAAGACCTTGAAAAATTTGATAATCATATAGAGTTCCTTCCTCTTTTGGAATTATTGGATCACTATACTTTACAGTGTTCCGTATGGCTAAATTGTTAAATCCAATATCAAAGTGGGCTACTTCCAGGCCCGCTGCTGGAGGTAAGATGTAATCGGCATGGGATGTTGTCTCATTGATGTAAATATCAATGGAAACAATAAATTCTAAGCTGTCTAATGCCTTGTCCAGTTGCTGACCATTTGGAGTAGAAAGAACTGGATTACCGCAATTTGTAAATAGTGCTTTAATCTGTCCCTTTCCAGGAGTTAAGATTTCTTCGGCTAAAGTTGCAGAAGGCAATTCTCCCCCATATTCAGGAAGGTTTCTAATTCTGCTTTTCCATCGTCCAAATTTGGGTGACATTTGTTTGCCTGCCACACTATCAAATGCCGGAGCTGGAAACATAGCGCCTCCTTTTTTATCTAAGTTTCCAGTAAGTATGTTTAATGCATTTACTGCCCATTGGCTGAGACTACCATATTTTACGGTCGATACACCTAACCTTCCATAACAGACTGCAGATTTTGCAGTGGCGTATGAATGAGCCAATCGTTTAATATTTCGCTCTGAAATTCCTGTATGTTCTGAAGCTAATTTTATTGTGCAAAATGAAACTAATTCACTAATCTTTGAAACAGTATTTGACTCTAACATTTTATCCAAATGGCCAAGGCTTACATAGCCATTATTAATAATCTCGTTAATCATGGCTAGTAAAAGCCAAACATCAGTTCCTGGTTTTATAAAAAGATGCTTCGTTCCTCTCTCGGCAGTTTCAGTATACCTTGGATCTACCACCACTATTTTACCGTCACGGTTGATGATATCTTTCATTCTATTGCCAATGTCAGGAGCAGTCATAATACTTCCATTAGAAACCATGGGGTTACCACCGAGGATCAGCCAAAAATCAGTATGATCAATATCTGGAACAGGAAGAATATTGCCATTGCCAAACATATAATGGGCAGCCAAGTGATGTGATAATTGATCGACAGAAGTTGCTGAAAATCTATTTTTAGTCTTTAATGCTCTGAGAAATTGAGGTACAAATAGAGTGGCTCCTAAATTGTGTATGGTTGGATTGCCATTGTACATGGCAATGGCATCTTTGCTATATTGTTTTTGAATATCGAGTACTTTTTCAGATATTTCATCAAATGCGGTTTGCCAGTCTATTTCTTTCCAACCATTCGCGGTTTTCTTAACGGGTCTTTTAAGCCTGTCTGGATCTTTATGAATATCAATAAGTGCTACTGCCTTTGGACAAATATGGCCTCTACTAAAAGGGTCTTTTTTATCCCCTCGTATTTTGATCGGTTCATTGTTTTGTAGTTCGATTTCAATACCACACATTGCTTCACATAAGTGGCAAGTTCTATATTTTAAGGTTTTTGACATAGGTCTTCTCTTTGTGACCAAAATACAAGATATATCCAATACCATTGAACAGCTTTCTGTCCATTTACAAATTCTTATATATGGAAAAGAAAAAAGCCCAAATCAATGCATGGCACTGAATTGGGCTGCTTCTCTAGAAATAGGCAAAATCAAGCCTCTTTCTAATGACTCTATTCAATCATTAATTCTTTTTCTTTTTCACCTTTTTCTTTTTCACTTTTGTCTTTTTTACAGCCTTCGTCTTCCCATTCTTCGACTTTACTTTGGTTGTTTTCATTTTTTTCTTCCCTGCTACTTTCGTTTTTCCATTAGTTCCTACGGCCTTGCTTGTACTTCTATCCACAACAGCTTTCTTGTTCCCATCAGTGGCGACGGCTCTTCTTGAAGTTTTGTCTACGACAGTTTTACGATTCCCATCTTTAGCAATGATCTTTGTATTCGATTTAGTTACAATTGATTTATTATTGGTAGAGGACGTTTTTATCCCTTTTGTTGTTCTTACGGTTTTTCTTTTTGCTACGTAATTGGTTTTGTTCACTTTGTATCTATTTACTACCGTGACAGAGGTTGTTCTTCGAGGTGTATAGATTCTGCGCGCTCTTGTAAGCCTTAGAGTTGGTGTGACTCTATATCCTATGCGCCATGTAGATACTCTTGGACCATAAAAGGCCCATGAAAGTGGCTTCCATGGTCTCCACCATCCTGGATAGTAACCCCAAGAAAATGGAGAGACATACGCTCTATATGTGGGTCTGTACATGTATCTTACAGATGGCCAGAACCAGACATTTACAACTACTCTTGAAACAGTATACTCAGCCGATGGACCTCCTTTTCCATCACTTGAGGCCACCTCGTCAAAAGGCTCAATGATAACTTCCTCCCCATAAATTTCTTCATCACCTATGATTTGAAGTGTGGCATTGTCTTGTCCTGTCTTTTCTATTGCGATCACAGCAATATCCTGGGCATCATTTTTACCAATTGGAACTTGTAAAGTTATCGCATGGGCACCTTCTTCAAGGTGATCAATAACGCGTATATAATCAATATCACCATCTTCATTAAGGTCTAGATTGTTCACCTGATGATCTTCTTTATTTAAGAGTTCTTCAAAGTGTTCGGGAGATTCAGCTTGTTTAAAAAGTTCCAGAGCTCCTTCCAAACTGAAATTGTCACCAGGCATTCCAGATTGTTCCTCTTGTGCTGTGGTGAATGAAACACTCAATAAAAGAGCAGCTAGAATGCTTGTTAAATGGTTAATCGGAGTCATAACTGATTGTTTTTTAGATGTTAAAAATGCCTTCTCAAGTAAGGGCTGACGTAATGTTAGATGTCTTCATAATGGAAAGGTTTAATGCTGGGGATGAAAAAATATGAAGTTTTCTTCGATTCAGAGCAAAGTTATTTAACTATATTTTTTAATTAATTCATTATCAAAAGGTTATAAATTACATATATTTGTAATATGTAATTAGTCTTATACTTTGAACATGCCCTCAAGTCCATTTAATAAGACAATTCAATTTCTAATTGATAAGCTAAAACAGATTAATAAGGTTGCGTAGGCCACCTTATAAGAAGTACGAATTGTATGAGTTTCAAAACTTCAGTTTTATTTAAAGTTGTGATTTCCTTTGGTCTAGTTATCCTCTTGGCATTCGATTATACTGACCACATTATTGATAAGTCCAATACAAATGTTTTGAAGTTGGTTAAATCAGTAGATTTTTCAATCTCACCCGAATATTTTGCCAAACAATCAAATTGGATATGTGATTGTGAAAAAAGGGTTCCAATTACAATAAATGGCGGGGCGACTTTGCTGACAGATTATCAGATTAAATTACAAGTACCGAAGAGCCCTGAAATAAATTCTGCTTATTCAAATATTCAATTTACATCAAGTAATCAAACCTCTGTAATTGAGCATTGGACACAAACTTTTAATTCAACGAATGGAGTAGTTTGGGTTGAAATACCATCAATTCCAACGACTGGTACAACTATATATATGTATTATGGCGGATGTGGATCTGCTGGGGATGCTAGTAACGTTTTTGAATACTTTAATGACTTTACCTCCAGTGTTGGTATAGTAGATGCTGGAAGAGGTGATTTCTCTACTGGGATGTATGCAGGACTATCCGTATTGAAAAAAGAAAATGAATGTGATCCTAATGGTGCAGAAATCGCTTTAAATTTCTCTCTAAATGATTATGTTTTAGTCTCTAAGGAAGTCCGACCAAATGATGGGAATTCTAATGCTGGCTGTTCATTGAATAGATATGGCTTAGAAAATAGTAGTTATAATGGATATGGGATTAACAGAAATGGACATACAGGGAGTAATTTCGCGATTGAAAGAAGAAGTAATGCTAGAGGAGGAAATAGCTCGAGTGTAAATTTAAATCCGATTATACCCAGAGATACATTTGTAATAACAGAACTCAGACGATGTACTGCTAATAATGAAAATGAAGGAGAGCTTTTTAATAATCAAGGAGAATCTCTAGCACAAGTAACTAGTAGTATTACCAGTCGTAATTATTCAGGTTTTGATAGGATCATGGTTCGTGGAGGCTACGACTTTTATGTGGATTATGTTGCTCTAGCCAAATATAGTTGCAGTCCTCCTACATATTCTTTTGGTTCCTCCGAAGTGGATGGGCCAGAGGCTATTTGTCAAGATGTTTCAGTTTCATTGGATGCAGGAGGATCTATAACAGTTGATCCTAATTCAGTTGACAACAACTCATCTGACAATTGTGACAACGACCTTTCACTTTCGCTGTCAAAACCTTCATTTGATTGCAGTGAGGTAGGCATGACAATAGTTACATTGACGGTAACTGATGACGAAGGCAACACCGATGAATGCACAAGTACAATTACTATTTCAGATAATACTTCTCCAGTCATTTCTTGTCCATCAGATACAACCTATTATGTTTCATCAGGATCATGCACTGTCAGTGGAGTAAGTATCGGTAGTGCAACAACCTCAGATAATTGTGGAATTAGTAGTGTGGATAATGATGGTTTAGCCACATACCCATTGGAAGAGACCACCGTATTTTGGACTGTAGAAGATAACTCAGGAAATACCGCTACTTGCACACAAGTAATAGAAGTAGTAGATAATATTGATCCTATCATAAGTTGTCCATCAGATACAACCTACAATGTATCATCAGGATCATGCACTGTAAGTGGAGTAAGTATTGGTAGTGCAATCACCTCAGATAATTGTGGAATTAGTAGTGTGGACAATGATGGTTTAGTCACCTATCCATTGGAAGAGACCACAGTGCTATGGACTGTTGAAGATAATTCAGGAAATACCTCTACCTGCAGTCAAAAGATAACCGTATTAGATACGATCCAACCAGTGCTAGTATGTGCAGATACCTTAAAAGTAAATGTAGATTCAGGATTGTGTACAGCAAGTGGA
>Ga0055584_100005085_pt1 | contig 12890 bp, 10 predicted proteins | sample OSDHelmetaG_FD_58716 | JGI IMG/M metagenome (GOLD analysis project Ga0055584, IMG submission 58716) | Pelagic marine sediment microbial communities from the LTER site Helgoland, North Sea, for post-phytoplankton bloom and carbon turnover... | ecosystem: Environmental > Aquatic > Marine >... | reverse complement strand
TGCCGTCTGGGTCAAGGAGGGCCCGGGCATGGCCCAGGTCGTGGCCGAGTGGATGACCCATGGCTACCCCCGGGTGATCGATGCCCACGGCGCCGACATCGCCCGCTTCTACGACGAAGAGAAGAGCGACCAGCACATCTGGGCTCGCGCCGAGGAGCACTTCAACAAGACCTACGGCATTGTCCACCCTGCCGAACAGTGGGAGGGTCGCCGCTTTCTCGTCGACTCGCCCTATCGCTCACGGCAGGAAGCACTCGACGCCGAGTTCTTCCAGGCCCGCGTGTGGGAACGGCCCCAGTGGTACAACTCCAACGCCGATCTCCTCGAGCGCTACGGCCTCGAGGAGCGTGAAGTCGAGTGGGACAATCGCTGGTGGAGCCCGATCACGATCGGGGAGCACCTCAACCTGCGCGAGAACTGTGGCGTCGTCGACCTGTCGGCCTTCCAGATCTATGAACTCTCGGGCCCCGGCGCGGTCGAGTTCGCCGACTATCTCGCCGTCAACAAGATCGACGTGCCGGTCGGCCGGTCGGTCTACACGCCGTGGCTCAATGCCGACGGTGGCTTCCACTCCGACCTCACGATGATGCGCACGGGCGACGACACCGTCCAGGTCGTCACCGGCGTGTTCGATGGCGGCCGCGACGAGTTCTGGGTTCGCAAGCACATGCCCAACGACGGGTCGGTCACCTTCCGCAACCGAACCCGCGAACTGTCGACGCTCGGCGTGTGGGGACCCAACGCCCCGGCGGTGCTCGGTCAACTGACCGACCACGACCTGAGCCAGGACGGCTCGCCGTATGGCTCCTACCTCGATGCCACGGTCGCCGGCGTCGAGTGCAAGCTCTTCCGCATCTCCTACGTCGGCGACACCGGCTGGGAGATCTACATCCCCTGGGACCAGGCCACCACGGTCTGGGATGCGGTGATGGAGGCGGGCGCCGCACATGGCGTCCGGGCCACCGGCGGTGGCGTCTACGGCACCTCGGGTCGGATCGAGAAGGGCTATCGGCTGATGGGGGCCGAACTCGAGAGCGAGTACAACCCGGTGGAGGCCGGGCTCGCCCGTCCCAAGGTGAAGGCCGCCGACTTCATCGGCAAGGACGCCTACCTGGCCGCTCGCGAGGCGGGCGCCGAGGTGCACTGTGTGACCCTCACGGTCGACGACAACACCGACTCGCAAGGTCGTCAGCGCTGGATGCAGGGCGGCAACGAACCGATCCTCGACATGAACGGCGACCGGATCGTCGACTCCCACGGCCGCGTGTCACGCGTGACCACTGCGGGCTACGGCCCGTCGATCGGCAAGATGCTGCTCCTCGGCTATGTGCCCACTGAGCTCGCCGAACCCGGCACCCAGCTGCAGGTCATGTACATGAACGAGTTGTTCCCCTGCACTGTCGTCGGCACCGGTTCCGCCTTCGACCCCGACGACACCCGCCTCAAAAACTAAGCCACCCCGCGTTCTCTGGACGCCCGGTGCGCTCATGAGCGCACGAGGCGTCCAGAGAAACCACGTGGGAGAGAAACCACGTGGGAGAGAAACCACGGGAGAGAGGACGACTGATGATGAAGATTCTGGTTTGTGTGAAGCGGGTGCCGGCTCCCGGCTCCAAGATCAATGTGACCGACGACGGCATGGACGTCGATGCGGCACATCTCGGATTCACCACGAGTCCGCACGAAGAGTGCGGGGTCGAGGGTGCGATCCAGCTGAAGGAGGAGCACGGGGGAGAGGTGACCGTGCTGACCCTCGGCTCCGGCGACGCCGAAGAACAGCTGCGCTACGCCGCGTCGGTCGGCGCCGATCATGGCGTGCTCGTGCAAACAGATGGAGCGCCGTGGGATCCCCAACGCACGGCTGCCGCGATCGCCGCCGCGATCGAAGCGTTGGAAGCCGACGGCGCGTTCGATCTCATCCTGTTTGGCAACGAATCGGCCGATGCCGGTGGATTCCAGGTGGGCATTCGCGTGGCCCACGCCTTGGGCCGCCCGATCGTTCAGGGCATCAAGGGCATCGAGATCTCCCACGAGAGCGTGACCGCCCGCCGAGAGATCGACGGAGGGTTCGAGGTCTACGAATTGCCCCGACCGTGTGTTCTCGGCGTGAAGGAGGGCCTCAACCTCCCGCGCTACCCGACCATGAAGGGACGCCTGGCCTCGAAGAAACTCGAGATCCAATCGCTCGAGGCCACCGCCGAGACCGGCGGCCAGCAACGGGTTCGGCTGCACCGACCGGTGGAGCAGGTGTCGGAGACGATCATTCTCGGCGAGGGCCCGGAGGCTGCGTCCGCCGTGGTCGACGTGCTCGAAGAGTTGGGGGTTCTCTGATGCTCCTCGTGATCCTCGAACACGACCGTGGCGAACTCGTCGAGGCAGCGCGTGAAGCGCTGACGTTCGGGCGCACATTGGCCGCCAAGATGAACACCAGCGTCGAAGCCGCGCTTGTTGGCTCCGACGACGATTCCCTGGTCGCCGCCGCCGGAGAGTTCGGCGCCGAGACCGTGCACACCTGCACCCACGACGTGCTGTCCGACTATGGCCCCGACGCGTTCGGTGCGGTCGTTTCCCAGATGGTCGAGGCACTGGCGCCCGACGGCGTGCTGGCGTGTGGCTCCGACCGCGGCAACGAAGTCATGGCCCATGTCGCGGCTCGTCTCGACGCCCCGTTCGTCGCCAACTGCACCGACGTCACGCCCGGCGACACCTGGGCGATGACCCGTGTCCAGTGGGGCGGTTCGTTGCTCGAAGACACGACACTCGAGGCCGACCTTCCGCTGCTCACGTGCGGACTGCACTCCGTGGTGGCCGAAGCCGGCGCCGCACAAGAACCCGACCGCGAGGAGTTCGACGCCGAACTCGATGCTTCACACGCGGTCACCGTCGTGAAGGACCGCGTGGTTCAGGAGGCCGGCGTGACGCTGCCGACCGCGCCGGTCGTCGTCGGCGGCGGGCGCGGTGTCGGATCCGAGACCGGGTTCGAGCCGCTCGAAGAGCTTGCCGTCCTGCTCGGCGGTCGAGTGGGCTGTTCGCGTGCCGTCACCAATCTCGGCTGGCGACCCCACTCGGATCAGGTCGGCCAGACCGGAACCCGCATCGCCCCAGAGATCTACATCGCCACCGGTATCTCAGGCGCTATCCAACACTGGGTGGGCGCCATGGCCAGCAAGCACATCCTCGCCATCAACACCGACCGCGAGGCGAACATGGTGGTGAAGGCCGACTGGGCCGTCATCGCCGATCTACACGAAGTGATTCCGGCGATCACCGAAGAGATCAAGCGCCGGCGAGGCTGACTTCCTCAGATCGGCGCTAGATGGCGGCGAGCTGTGGCCCCATCAGATCGAGCATGTTGTCGCAGTAGAACGAGTGGCGGATCGCTTCGCTCCGGTCGCCGAGACTCCGTTCGAAGCGTCCGTAGGGGTCGCGGCCGCCCTCGACATGCGGGTAGTCGCTCGAGAACAGGCACACGTCGGGGCCGAGGTTGTCGGTGATCCAACCGACGTCCTCTGTGGGGTACGGCGTCGCCCGAATCTGGCGCTGGACGTATTCGGTCGGCCGGAGGGTGAGCTCCTGGAGACGCTCTTCGTGTCGATGGAACGCATCGAAGGCCGACTCCATGCGCTTGCAGAAGCTCGGTAGCCACACGGCGCCCTGCTCGATCACGCCGAGGCGTAGATCCGGGAAGCGTTCGAACACGCCGTCGAAGATCATCGCGGCGATCGTCTGCATCGGGGGATGGGCGATCCCCATGTAGTCGACCGATCGGAAGTTCTCGTCGCCGCCATGGAAGTCGGGCGGGATCGGGAGGCCGTTGTTGAAGTAGGCCGGGGAGAGCAGGTCGCCGGTGCCGCCGACATGAAACACGATCGGGATGTGGGCTTCCTCCGCCTGGGCCCAGACCCGATCGAGCTCGCGATGTGACGGGGAGTGATCCGGCGGGCAATCGGATCCGACCAGCAACGCGCCGGTGCCGGCGGCGATGGCCTCACCCGCGATCTCGGCCGCAAGGTCGAAGTCGACGAGCGGCACATAGGTGCTTGCGAACAGCCGCTCATCGACCGAGCAGAACTCGAGCATCCCTCGGTTGTGGGCGCGTGAAACCCCAGCTGTGAGTTCGAGATCGCCGGTCCGTTCCCACGCGAACAAGCGGCTGTTGTGGAACGTGTTGAACAGGAGCTGCGAGCGCACGCCGATGTAGTCGAGCACTCGGGGGCGGTCGTCGGCGACGAATGCCCCGGTCGCCGCGAAGTTCTTGCGGAGCATCACTTGCTCAGCCTCGTCGGCTAGGAACTCGTCGGTGCGGTGGCGTTCGGCGAGCCGAGCGAAGGTGGCATCGAGATCGGCTGGTTCGTCGCCGGTTTGCTTCAACTCATTGGCGTATCCGGGCACGTCGATGCGATCCCGGATCGCCGGATCGGCATGGTCTCGCAGCCAGTTGGGAGTTTCCATGATGTGCGCGTCGGCATCGTGGACCACCCGTCCTTCGATGTAGCTCATGGGTCTCCCTCAGTCGGTGGCCAAGTGTTCGGCAATGCTGGTGGCGGTCTCGATGACCATCAAGCCGAGATCGTGCGAACGATCAGGGTCGGGGAATCGATACGCGGGGCCGTGGATGTGGATCGCCGCCTCGACTGATCCGTCGGCTTCGAAGATCGGGGCCGCGACCGAGTTGATTCCCTCGGCGAACTCTTCGTAGACCCAGGCATATCCGAGGCTGCGCACCTGCTCGAGGCGGGCTCGGATCTCGTCTGGATCGGTGACCGTCCACGACGTGGTTTTCGTCAGATCGGAGCGGAGAAACGCGTCGAGCTTGCGGTCGGACCAGTACGCCATGACCGCCAACCCCGACGGAACGGCGTGGATCGGGCACGATTCTCCCGTCCATTCGCGCACCTGCACCTCGGCCTCCGCTTCGGCGTGGTCGAGGTAGTACATGTCGCGGCCGTCGGGCACCGATACCCCAGCCGACTCACCCACGCGCGCTGTGAGCTCGAGCAGGTGAGGGCGTGCGGTGGCAACGAGGTTTCGGCCGGGCTGGGTGGCTCCGGCGATGTCGAGCAGACCTTCGCCGAGGCGATACTCGCCGCCGACGTCGTCTTGTGTCACCGCGCCTTCGAGTTCAAGGGCGCTGAGAAGGCGGGCAACGGTCGACTTGGGAAGATCGACTTTCTGGGCGAGTTCGGTGACACCGGCCGGGCCCACGGCAAGGGCTCGGAGCAGGGTGAACGCTCGCTCGATCGACTGGACGGACATCGTCTCAAACTAGAGCGCCCGTGGGCCTGTTCCGCAATGCGGAACAGATCTAGCGGGCGGCGATGATCGTTTCGGCGAGTTGCGACGCGATCGCGTCGAGTGCCACGCGCGAGGTTTCACCAGAGGCGCGAGGGGTGAACTCGACTTCGCCCTCGGCGAGCGCCTTCGGGCCGATGGTCACGCGATACGGCACACCGATCAGTTCGGCATCGGCGAATTTCACGCCGGCCCGAGCGTCGCGATCATCGAGGAGGACGTCGATGCCGAGCGAACGAAGCTCGCTGTAGAGCGCCTCGCCGGCGATCACGGACGCGTCGTCCTTCATGCTGACGATCGTGACGACCGCTTCGTAGGGAGCGATCGAGACAGGCCAGATGAGGCCGTTGTCGTCGTGGCGGGTTTCGGCCGCTGCGGCCACCGCCCGGCCGATGCCGATGCCGTAGCTGCCCATGATGAGGGGGCGCTCTTCGCCGTCGGGATCGAGCACGGTGGCGCCGAGGGCGTCGGCGTACTTGGTTCCGAGTTTGAAGATGTGGGCGGCTTCGATGCACCGCACGATCTCGAGCTTCTCGCCGCAATTGCTGCAGGCTTCGCCGGCCGTGACCTCGCGGAGGTCGGCCCACTCGGTGACGGTGATGTCGCGGGCCACGTCGACGCCGGTGTAGTGCCAGTCGTCCTCGTTGGCGCCGGTGGCCATGCCCGAACGACCCTCGAGTGCGGGGTCGGCGATGATGCGCAGGTTGTCGACCCCGACCGCGCCGAGCGACCCGGGGTTGGCCCCGAGATGCTCGAGGGCTTCTTCGGGTGTCGCGGGCCGGATGTCGATGGCGCCCGTGTGGTCCTGGAGCTTCTGGACGTTGAGCTGATGATCGCCGCGCACCAGTGCCAGGGTGATGGCGCCGTCGAGCACCATCACAAGCGTCTTGATCTGGTGGATTGCTCCGGCGCCGCCCTCGACCTTGGCCAACTCCTTGATGGTTCGCACGCCGGGAGTGGGGAAGCGCTCGAGGTCGGCGATCGGCCGGTTGTCGATGGCCTTCAGCTGGGAGGTGGCGCGTTCGACATTGGCCGCGTAGTCACAATTCGTGCAGCGGACGACGTCGTCTTCGCCGGCGGGGGAGGGGACCATGAATTCGGTCGAGCCTGAGCCGCCCATCGCTCCCGACGATGCCTCGACGGGCATCGCGGGCAAGGAGAGCCGATCGAAGATCCGCACGTAAGCGTCGTGGTGGAGCTTGAAGTTCGAATCGAGACCGGCCTGGTCGAGATCGAAGGAGTAGGAGTCCTTCATCGCGAATTCACGCACGCGAAGGAGGCCGCTCTTGGGACGCGGCTCGTCGCGGAACTTGGTCTGGATCTGGTACCAGATCTGGGGGAGCGCCTTGTAGGAGGTGATCTCGAGTGCGAGGTCGGTGAAGATCTCCTCGTGGGTCATGCCGAGCGCAGTCTCGGCGCCCTTGCGGTCGACGAGGCGGAACATCTCGTCGCCCATGACTTCCCAGCGCCCGGACTTTTTCCAGATCGCAGCGGGGTGCATTGCGGGCAGCAGGAACTCCTGTCCGCCGATCTCGTTCATCTCCTCGCGAACGATGGCGGCGACCTTCTCGTGCACTCGCAGACCGAGCGGAAGAAGCGAGTAGTGGCCGGCATGGAGCTGGCGAATGAAGCCACCCCGAACGAGCAACTTGTGGCTGGCGGCTTCCGCGTCGGCGGGAGCATCGCGCAGCGTGGGGATGAAGAGCTTCGACCAGCGCATGAGCATGCACAGTACAAGGTCCCCCGGCGGGCCCAGTGTTGGATTACGGGCGCAACTCCCGCAGCCGCCGCGAAGATGCCGTCATGGCCTGCGCGATGGCGTCGAGTTGTGTGAGGCCCCACTGGTTCAGGAGGCAGCTCCGAATGATCTCGGCGTGTGCCGGTGAGGCAGCGGCGAGCGCCTCTGCACCGGCCGCCAGCAGATGCACGACGACGCCGCGTCCGTCGCCGACCGCCTTCTCGCGCCGAATCCAACCGCGGTCCTCGAGCCGCACAAGGGCAACGGTGAGGTCTGACGCCGAGAACACGCAGAGGTTCGCCAGCTCCGCGAGTCGCATCTCGTCGGCGGCGCCGTCGAGCCTGACGAGGATCTCATAGTCCTGGACGTTCATCCCGTGCCACTCGGTCAGGTGCGTGCCCAGCGCCTCTTCGATGAGCCGAGCGGAGTCGAAGAAGGAGGTGTAGGCGGCCAATTAACGGGTTCGAGGTGAGCGCCGGTGCCGCGTAGCTCATGTGGAAGTTCGGAGGCGGGGGTCACTGCTGCGGGGTCATCGTGGTGGGGGTGGGCTGCGGGTGGGTCGAAGCGATTTTCGCACGGACCCTCCCTGAGGTCGGTGATGTGGCCCTCGAGTGGTGCCGTCTGCGCGCTGGACCGTCCGGATCGCGGCAGTGCTGCTGCACTCGCGTTCCATGATCCGGTACGGTACCGGCATGCAGAACCGAGCCAAGGGGACGGTCCCGCGGCGGCGCAAAGGCAAGACGTATTCGGCGCCGCTCGACCGGTTGACCACGCCGATGGTGCGCGACAACGGCGTGTTGCGCGAGGCCAGCTGGGACGAGGCGTTGACGAGAGCGGCCGAGGGCTTCGCCCGGATCCGCGACGACGACGGGCCTGAGGCCTTCGGCATGTTCAGCTGCTCGAAGTCGACCAACGAGATGAACTACGCCGCACAGAAGTTCATTCGCACGGCGATCGGGTCGAACAACATCGACTCCTGCAATCGAACTTGACACGCTCCGTCCGTCGTCGGTCTGGCGACAGTCTTCGGAGCGGGCGGGGGCACGTGTTCCTACGAGGAGATCGAGGAAGTCGATGTCGTCTTGTTGTGGGGATCCAATGCTCGTGAAGCGCACCCGATCTACTTCCATCACCTCCTGAAGGGGCTCCAGAACGGGGCGCAGATGTTTGCGGTCGATCCTCGCCGCAGCAGCTCGTCGAAGTTCGCCGATGTCTGGCTGGGGATCGACGTCGGCAGCGACATCGCCCTCGCCAATGCCGTCGGGCGCGAGATCATCGCCGCCGACCTCCACGACAAGGAGTTCATCGCCCACTCGTCGACCGGGTTCGAGGAGTACCGGGCCCACGTGGAGCCCTACACACTCGAAGAGGGAGCACGACTCACGGGGGTGCCGGCCCACGCCATTCGCGACATGGCCCATGCCTACGCCACGGCGGACAAAGCCCAGATCCTGTGGACGCTCGGCATCACCGAGCATCACAACGCGGTCGAAAACGTCCTGTCGTTGTGCAACCTCGCCCTGCTCACCGGTCACGTCGGCAAGTGGGGCTCCGGTCTGGTGCCGCTCAGAGGCCAGAACAACGTGCAGGGCGGTGGCGACATGGGCGCGCTGCCCGACAAGTTCCCCGGCTTTCAAGACATCGGCGAACCGGCGGCTCACGCAAAGTTCGAGGCCACCTATGGAATGGCGCTGCCCGCCGCGCCAGGTCTGCATCTCACCCTCATGTTCGAGGCGATGGAGGAGGGGTCGATCAAGGGGGTCTACGTCATCGGCGAGAACCCGGCCGACAGCGAGGCCGACGTCGAACACGCTCGTGCCCTCCTGCGCGGGCTCGACATCCTCGTGGTGCAAGACATCTTCATGACCCGCACCGCCGAGATGGCCGATGTGGTGTTCCCCGCATCAGTCGGCTGGGCCGAAAGCGAGGGCACCGTCACATCGTCGGAGCGCCGGGTGCAGCGCGTGCGGGCCGCGGTCTCGCCTCCCGGCGAGTGTCGCCACGATCACGAGATTCTCGGTGAACTCGCCACGCGGCTCGGCGTCGACTGGGGCTCGCCGTCGCCGGAGGACCTCTGGAACGAACTGCGGTCACTGTCGCCGCTCCACGCCGGCATGAGCTACGAGCGCCTCGAGGGCGAAGGTGGCCTTCAGTGGCCCTGTCCTGATCTCGACCACCCGGGTTCGCCCTTCCTCCATGGCTGGCTCTACGAGGAGGACTTGGGCGGTCGCCCCCCAGCCCCGTTCAGCATCACCAACTTCGAGGGCCCGAAAGAACAGCTCACCGATGAGTTCCCGTTGCGCCTCACCACCGGGCGGGCGCTCGACAGCTACAACACCGGGGTGCAGTCCAACGCCTTCGCGTCACCGATCCGCTACGGCGATGAGGTCGACGTCAACCCAGCCGACGCGGCGCGTCTCGGGATCACTGACGGCGAACGGGTGCGGGTGTCGTCGCCGAGAGGGTCGGTCGAGATGAACGTTCGCGTCCAGATCGATCTCCCCGAAGGGCTGACCTTCACCACTTTCCATTTCCCGGAACTGGTCGACATCAACACCCTCACGAACGACGAGTGGGACCCCCGTTCGGGCACCGCCGAATTCAAGGCCGCGTCGATTCGGATCGAAAAGCTCTCCGCCGATGGCTGACCTCTTCATCGGTCCGGACCTTGCTGACGATCTCGAGATCGCGGCGATCACCGCGGCGATCGGCAACGACCCGGCGGTCGTTCATGAGACCGAGCGGCTCGTCATCGGGGGAGGCGCTCGTCGCCGTGAGCGGCGACATCTGCTGCTGCCGGCGCTCCATGCGCTGCAGAACGCCAAGGGATGGATCAGTCCCGGCGGCCTCAACCATGTGTGCGACCTGCTCCAGGTGCCGCCGGCCGAGGCCTACGGCGTCGCCACGTTCTACGAGATGTTTCGCGTCGATGAGCCGGACCACACCGACGCCGTCACCCATGTCTGTGTCGATGCCGCGTGCCAGATCGCCGGCAACGAAGAACTGATCGCCGACATCGAGACCGCGGGCGGCCACGTCCATCGGTCGCCGTGTCTTGGCCAATGCGAGCGTGCGCCCGCTCAGTTCGTGCAGGGTGTCGGTGAATCCGACCACGTGCCGGCCGACGCAGTTGCCGTCGACATTCGGGTTCCGCAGCACGGTGAGCCCTCGCTGCGACTTCTTGCCAACGTCGGTGTGGTCGACCCGACGTCGCTCGAGTCGTATCGGGCCAACGGCGGCTACACCTCGATGGCTCGGGCGATCGAGCTCGGGCCCGAGGGGGTCTGCGACGCGATCGCCGATTCCGGACTCTCCGGGCGAGGCGGTGCCGCCTTCCCGACCGGCGTGAAGTGGCGAGCCGTCGCCGCTGAGCAGGGCCGACCCAAGCACGTGGTGGCCAACTGCGACGAGAGCGAGCCTGGCACCTTCAAGGACCGCGTGGTCATGGAGAACGATCCCTTCGCGGTCATCGAGTCGCTCACGTTGGCCGGCTTCGCGACCGGCGCTGAGAACGGTTGGATCTACATCCGCGGCGAATATCCGTTGGCGACGGCCCGGCTCCAGAACGCGATCGAACAGGCGCGGGCCGCCGGTCTACTCGGACCAGACGCCGCCGGATCCGGCCACTCCTTCGACATCGAGATCCGACGGGGCGCTGGCGCCTACATCTGCGGCGAGGAGACGGCGCTCTTCGCGTCCCTCGAAGGGTTCCGCGGGGAGCCCCGCAGCAAGCCGCCGTTTCCGACGACCCACGGTCTCTTTCGCGAGCCAACGGCCATCAACAACCCGGAGACCCTGCTCAACGGGCTCGACATCGTGGCCCACGGCGCCGATGCATATCGCGGCCGCGGCACCGAGGGGTCGCCCGGCACGAAGCTCCTCTGTCTGTCGGGGCGAGTGGCGAAGCCCGGCGTCTACGAGGTCGAGTTCGGCATCACGCTCGGCGACGTACTCGCACTCGCCGGTGGTCTCACCGGCAGCGGCACGCTGGCTGCGGTGTTGATGGGTGGCGCCGCCGGCTCGTTCGTGGGTCCCGAAGCGCTCGACATGCCGCTGACGCTCGAGGACACCCGGGAGCGCGGGACCACGCTCGGCTCAGGGGTTGTCATGGCGTTCACCGACGAGATCGACATGACCGCGGTGTGCACCCGGATCTCTGAGTTCTTCCGCAACGAGAGCTGCGGCCAGTGCGTGCCCTGCCGGGTGGGGACCCTCCGTCAACACGAGACCATGGTGCAGCTCGGTCGCTCCGGTTCGCTCAGCGACGACCGTCGAGCATTGATCGACGACATGGCACGTGTGATGGTCGACGCGTCGATCTGTGGGCTCGGCCACACCGCGGCATCGGCAATCAACTCCGCACTCGACCTCGGCCTGATCGGCAATCGCACATGACCGACATCGAGACGCCGGTGAGCCTCACGATCGACGGGCGGGAGGTGAGCGTCCCCGCGGGGACGTCGATCCACAAGGCGTGTGAGTCGGCGGGCATCGAGACGCCCACCCTCTGTTGGGCAGAGAACCTCACGCCGGTCAGCGTGTGTCGCGTGTGTGTCGTCGAGGTCGAGGGCGCTCGCGCGCTGGTGCCATCGTGCGCCCGTCCGGCCGAAGAGGGGATGGCGGTCGAGACCGATTCCGAGCGGGTCCGGCACAGCCGAAAGATGGTGCTCGAGTTCCTGGGCTCAGGTGTCGACCTCAGCCAGGCCACTGATCTCGCGGCGTGGATCGACCACTACGGGGCCGAACCCGACCGATACGACCAACCCGAAGTCCCTGCCCAGCGGATCTCCGAGCAACCCAAGATCCAGGACGATCTCTACATCCGTGACTACGACAAGTGCGTGCTTTGCTACAAGTGTGTCGAGGCCTGCGGCGACGATGCGCAACACACGTTCGCCATCGCGGTGAGCGGCCGCGGATTCGACGCCCGGATCTCCACCGAGTTCGACGTCACGCTCCCCGAATCCGCCTGCGTTTACTGCGGCAACTGCATCGGGGTCTGTCCCACAGGGGCAATCCAGTTCAAGACCGAATTCGACATGCGCAATGCCGGGGATTGGCGCCCCGAGGAGCAAGACGTCACCACGACCGTGTGCTCCTTCTGCGGCGTCGGCTGCAATCTCGAGCTCCACACGCAAGACGACAAGATCGTGAAGGTGACATCACCGGCCGATCACTCCGTCACCCACGGCCATCTGTGCATCAAGGGTCGATTCGGTTGGCAATACGTCCAGCCGCCCACCCGGCGCTGAGCCATTCAGCTACGTGGGAGCTCCGACCAGGGCAGATCGCGCTGCTCGGCCTCGCCGGGTTCGCGGGGAAGGCCGAGCACCCGCTCGCCGATGATGTTGTGTTGGACCTCGTCGCTCCCGCCGGCGATCGACGCGGCGGGAGTGAAGAGGGCGTAGCGGTGAAAGAGGCCGTCGATCGGTGCGTCGTCGTGATCGAGCATGCCGGCCGCTCCGAGCGCACCCAGGCCGACGTCGCGCATCCTGCGGCTCAGCGCCGACCCCTGGAGCTTGAGTGTCGACACCTCCGGGCCGGGCTGGCCGCCCGCCTTCATGGCCGCCGCGCCGCGCTGGGCGGTGAACCCTGTGGTTCGGCGAGTAGCCACGATGTCCATCAACTCTTGGCGGAACACCGCGTCGGCGCGGTCGGCGTGTTCGTTGACCACTCGGTCGAACAGGGGTCCGGCTTGGCCCATCATCGCCAACGAGAACCCATCGACCGTCTCGAAAACTGTTGCTGCGTGTTCACCGACGGATTGTTCGAGATCGACGGCGGCGAACGGCGGCGTGTCGCCCAGCCCGGCGTTGTCGGGGTCTCGTTCGTGCGAGAGCGTGGTCATTGCGACGCGCCA
>Ga0055584_100005084_pt1 | contig 12891 bp, 10 predicted proteins | sample OSDHelmetaG_FD_58716 | JGI IMG/M metagenome (GOLD analysis project Ga0055584, IMG submission 58716) | Pelagic marine sediment microbial communities from the LTER site Helgoland, North Sea, for post-phytoplankton bloom and carbon turnover... | ecosystem: Environmental > Aquatic > Marine >... | reverse complement strand
GCAGTGATGTACGGTAAGTTAACATCTGTTTGTTGTGCAGAAGAAAGTTCACATTTTGCTTTTTCAGCCGCTTCTTTTAAACGTTGCATTGCTAAAGGATCAGCAGTCAAATCCATGCCTTGATCTTTTTTGAATTCAGCTACAAGGTAATTAATTAAACGGTTATCAAAATCTTCACCACCTAAATGAGTATCGCCATTAGTCGCTAATACTTCAAACGTGTGCTCACCATCAACTTCATCAATTTCAATAATTGAGATATCGAACGTACCACCACCTAAATCATAAACAGCAACAACTTTGTCGCCTTCTTTTTTATCCATGCCATAAGCAAGTGCAGCGGCAGTTGGCTCATTGATAATACGTTTAACATCAAGACCAGCAATACGGCCAGCATCTTTTGTTGCTTGACGTTGTGAATCGTTAAAGTAAGCAGGAACAGTGATTACTGCTTCAGAAACGGTTTCACCTAAATAGTCTTCCGCTGTTTTTTTCATCTTAGCTAACACTTCAGCTGAAACTTGTGGTGGAGCAACATTTTTATCACGTGCTGTAACCCAAGCATCACCGTTGTCAGCTTTAACAATACCAAATGGCATTATTTTAATATCACGTTGTACCTCTTCGTCTTCAAAACGACGACCAATTAAACGTTTAATTGCAAATAATGTATTTTTTGGGTTAGTTACTGATTGACGCTTAGCAGGTTGACCTACTAATGTTTCGCCTTCTTCAGTGTAAGCAATAATTGAAGGAGTAGTACGATCCCCTTCTGCATTTTCAATAACACGAACTTTGTCGCCGTCTAATACAGCAACACAAGAGTTAGTTGTACCTAAATCAATACCAATAATTTTACCCATGAGGGAGCTCCTATCTAATACGTTTTACTCTCATTTGAGAGCAAAATCTTAATTTATCTGTTGTTGAAATATTAAATGGGGGTAGGAAAATACTTTTCAATAGAAATTTTGTAAAAAATTGCATTTTATTTAAATTATTTAAAATAAGGTAACCATTAGCTAATTAATCTAATGGTTAATATTCACATATCATAAAAATGACACAGGTAAGCATGTTTATTATAAACTGAACAATGTAAACTTTACACATTACTATTCAAAGTCTGGGATTTCAGTGGGAATTAAAATGCTTTTAGGCAAGGTAAATAATGTAAACATAGTCATTCTATATTTTGATTATTTACCAACATATAAAGTTACTTTAAACCCATCGCAGAAGTGCTTTAGCAATGTCACTTCTTCGTTGCTGTGACTTAGAAGAGGATAGCCATTCCTTCATCACAGCGCCTTGGCTTGAAATCGCTTAAGCACTCTGAAACCTGCATATTGAATAGTAACGGGTATATTAATAAAAGGAAAAAACATGTCAGAAAAATTAGCAGAATTTATTGAAGGAATGGGCGTCATCGCTCAGGCTGACGGCTTACCCCGTATTGCTGGCCGGCTAATCGCCTTTATGGTGATAGAAGAAGGCCCTTTTAGCTTTTCTGATTTAGCGATAAAACTCAGCGTTAGTCGGGCAAGTATTAGCACTAACACACGTTTGCTTGAAAGCATGGGAATAATTGATCGCGTTGGTAAACCAGGTGATAGACAAGATTACTTTAAGTTAGCAGAAGACCCTTATGTAAAATTATTACACGGCTTAAACTTTCGAATGAATAAAGCGAAAAAATTAATTGAAAATACAAAAAAAGACCTACCTGATGGTATATCCAAAGATCGTTTACAAGCGTTGCATGCTTTTTATCATGCTATGATAAATTCTCAGCTTCAGCTCATCGAAACAATGGAACAAGGACATAACTCATGACTCAGCGGAACAAGGACATGACTCAGCAAAATTACGTATTATTTTTTGTCTTTTAGAATTAAGAAAGATCTGTATTTTTCATTTTTTCAGCAAACCAGACATTAACGTTTTCACCTAACATTAATAAACAAGGTGTTAAGAATAGTGTAAGAACAGTAGCAAAGGTAAGACCACCTGCGATTGCACTAGCTAATTGTGTCCACCACTGAGCTGACGGTGCGCCAACACTGATATCTCTACCGGCAATATTAATGGTTAATGCAAAAACCATCGGTAGTAATCCTAATACTGTAGTAATTGATGTTAATAATACTGGGCGCATACGTTGCGCTGCCGTTCGCAAAATGGCTTCCTTTATTGGCAAACCACTTTTTCTTAAATCATTAAAGGTGTCTATCAGTACAATATTGTTGTTCACCACAATACCTGCCAAAGCAATAACCCCAATGCCGCCCATTACTACACCAAAAGTTTGTCCTGTGACAAGTAAACCAAGTAAGACACCTGCAGTAGAGAAAACAATAGCACTCAACACTAAAATCGCTTGATAATAACTGTTAAATTGCGTTACTAAAATAATGATCATTAAGAAAATGGCGGTTAAGAATGCAACCACTAAAAACACCATGGTTTCTTGCATATCTTCATCTTGCCCTTTGAACTTAACTTGTATGCCATCGATAATATCAACGGAACTTAACGAATTTTTTATTTTTTTAACCTGATCATCGGCAAGTACATTAGTATCAACACCCGCTTTAATACTTAGCACTCGTCGGCCATCAGTTCGATTAACAACACCTGTTTTTTGTGCCGGTTCAAAGGTGACAAAATTGCTAATGGGCACAGAGCCATTATCTGATGGCACACGTAATAAATTAAGCTGCTCTAACGTTCGCTTGTTTTTGGGAAAACGTAATCTGATTTCTAACTCTTCTTCAGCATCATCTGGTCGGTATTCTGCTAACAAAATACCATTAGTAATCATCGTTACCGCATTGCCTAATAGCGTAATATCTGCGCCATACTGTGCGGCTTTTTGACGATCGACTTTTAATCGCCATTCTATACTGGATAAGGCACGAGAATCTTCAACATCAACAAATCCACCAATGGATGTGAGTAAATGGCGCAATGAAGATACCGTATTATGTAGTGCTTCTGTATTATTTCCGCTCACTTCTATTTGTATTGGTTTTCCTGCTGAAGGGCCTGATTCTTGTTCTCTTATTTGTACTTTTATTCCTGGTATCCCCGCTGCTTTTTGTCGTATATCTGGGATAATATCTTGCGCAGACGGTCTTACTTGCCAATGAACTAATTCAAGTTGAATAACACCTATAGTGTCATCAGGCATATTACTATCAGTTTGGTTACCAGCGCCAAAAGTACGAGCATAAACAGATTTTAATTCTTTAATATCAAGTAATCTGTTTTCTACTTTTCTCACGAGCTGATCACGTTCAAAAATAGACAAGTCACCTCGTGCTTGTACTTGTACCTGTAAAAAATCAGGCTCTATTGCAGGGAAAAATTCAACCCCTCGACCAAAACCAATATAGGCGCCGTAACAAACAATTAAACTCAAGATGGCAACTGCTAAGCTTTTACCTGGATGACGTAGTAATATTTGTAAACTGCGTAAGTATTTACCAACCCAGCCCCCGATACTATGTAAATCACCATTTTCAGCGGCTTTAATTGCCGAGTTTGCCGCTTTTTCACTTGCACTATGTTTGTTTGATTTTGCTTTACGGTGAAGCATACTTCCCAATACAGGAATAAAAATGAGTGCCATGGGTAATGAGGCACTGAGCGTTATGATGACAGTGATAGGTAAAAACTTCATAAACTCCCCTACCATACCTGGCCAAAAAACCATAGGAACAAATACCGCTAATGTCGTGGCTGTAGAGGCAATAATAGGCCAAGCCATACGCTTAGATGCATCAGCAAAAGCCGTTTTAGGTTCTTGTCCTTCGGCTATTTTTCTATCCGCAAGCTCAATGGTTACAATAGCACCATCAACTAACATACCTACCACCAAAATTAAGCTAAATAGCACTAACATATTAAGTGTAATACCCATAAAGCTAATGATCATAATCCCCGCTAAAAACGAGCCAGGTATGGCCAAACCTACTAATATAGCTGGACGTGTACCCAGTGCAGCAACAATAACGATCATCACTAGAATTACAGCGGTAAGCACATTATTTTCAAGATCACCCAACATGGTACGTATACGATCGGATTTATCTTGCAAGTAACTAACTTCTACTGCACCTTGCCAGCCTTGCTTTGTTTGTTCAACAACCGCCCTAACATTTTCAATTGTTTCAATGATATTGGCACCAGAGCGTTTTGATATTTCTAATGCTAGCGCTGGCTGACCATCAATTCTTGCAAAACTGTTAGGATCTTTAAATGTTCGTCGTAAGCTAGCCACATCTTTAAAAGTAACAACGGTTTGTCCATCGACCTTGATGGGTAGTGTCGCTAAGTCTTCTGCACTTTCAATAACGCCCGGTACTTTAAAAACCATACGTCCAGCGCCAGTGTCAAGCGCTCCAGCGGCCACAAGACGGTTATTCTGTTGCACAAAATTAAATAATGTATCAAAAGATATATTATAGGTTTCCAACGCAGCAGGATCGGTGATTACTTCTAATACTTCTTCTCTATCCCCGCCAATTTCAACTTCTAAAACACCAGAAAGTGCTTCTATTCTATCTTTAAGATCTTGTGCGATAGCCACTAACGAACGTTCAGGTATCGCCCCAGATAATACAACAGTAATCACGGGGAATAAGGCTATATTAACTTCAGCTACGCGAGGTTCATCACTGCCAGGTGGCAACTCCGCTTTGGCTAAATCAACTTTTTCTCGTACATCTAAAATAGCTTGATCAGCGTCAAAACCAGCATCAAATTCTAGGGTTACTGAAGCATAACCTTCAGCCGCAACAGAGCGTAGTTCTTTTAAGCCTTCAATCGATTGCAGTTCTTTTTCTAAGGGTTTAACAAGTAAACGTTCTGCATCTTCAGGTGCGATACCTTCATAAGTGACAGAAACATAAATCATAGGTATTGCAATGTCTGGTTCAGACTCTTTCGGAATAGTTGAATATGCGCTAATCCCCATCATTAAAATCATAATGAATATCATTGCAACCGTTCTTCCACGACCGAATGCCGCGTCAATAATACTGTTCATGATGATACCGAATTTACATTATTATCCGCTTTTTTGTCCGGCATAACTTGGCGTTGCATTACTTGCTTAGGTGCTATTGTCGAGGAAGCACTTTTAACAGTAGCTGGCTCCCAGTTTACTTTTGCTCCTGCTTCCACAAAACCTTGACCTATGGTGATGATATTTACTTCGCTGGGCAAGCCACCCACCCAAATACCTTGGGTAGATGACTTAATAATAGTAATAGGCGTAAACACAACAGTATTGTTTTCGTCTACCGATTTAATACCAATTTCACCAGCGGCGTCTAAAGATAATATGGCAGGAGAGACAAAATGGGCTTCAACTTGTCTCATCGATATATCAACTTCTGCGCTAATACCAGCAGGAATACTCATATCGGTATTATTAATATTAATTTCTACTCTGAACGTGCGTGTATTTTCATTAGCAAGTGAGGAAATAAACTGAATTACACCTGTTTTTGACTCACCCGTAGCAAACCTTACTTTCGCTTTTAATCCTAATGACATTTTACTTATATCTTGCTGAGCCACAGGTACAACGACGGTAAGTTGGCTATTATCAATAAACTTTCCAACATCACTGTTAGCATTAATATAACTGCTTTGTTCGACAGCTAAGTAATCAATAAAACCATCAAAAGGCGAAGTGATATTAAGTTTGCTCATTTCTAGTTTAATTTGTGCGACGCTCGCTTCCGCCATTTTTAATTCAGCAAAACTATTTTCAAGACTACTTTTAGGTTGCAAATTTTGTTCAACCAGTATTTTTGAACGCTGATAATTTTGTTGTTTAGAAAGTAATAATGCGTTTTCTCTTGCTAATTTAATTTCTCGGTCTTCAGGATCTAAACAAAAAATAACCGTGCCGGCTTTAATCCAATCACCTTCTTTAACAAATATATCAGTAACCCTACCATCTAAGTCTGAACGGATACTGGTTTTACGGCGTGGTTCCACTTGCCCCTGCAAGGTTAAACGCAATTGTACCGGCTTTGCTTTTTGTAACTGAGTTTCGACTAAAATGAGTTGATAATCTTGTTCTGTTGATTTTATCGTCGTTTTATCTGGAGAGTTCAGCATACCAGTAGCCATCCAAACAACAATGACAGCAGACATTATAATGGCGATCATATAAGATTTTTTCATTTCGAACCTTTTTAATTTATCGATTAGCCAAACGAGTAATGCATATCCACAATATTTAGCCTAGACTTAACATTAAATAATAAATGAATATTAGGGTCTGCTGATCGCTCGCGGTTAAATTTATTCTCAAATAAAAGTGCTTTAATCGCGGCGAGTAGTCTACAGCCTAGTTACTCTATACAAGCACTAGCCGGCGGTTATATGCTCTGGCATACCCTTAGTACCTATATCCAATTAGGCAACAAATCGTAAAGCGATTTTAGTCAAATTCTTCGTACAGCGTTTGTTGGAAATTTCTCCGGTATTTTCGCTTTTTTATGTGGGATAACCACATAAAAAAGTTATACCTCATATAAATACCCAACAATTTGCTGCAAAAAAACTCGAAAGTTCAACAGACCCTAGTGTTTTAATTTTCAGCAGTAATAATATATTGTTCGCTATGTTCAGTCAATAGTGAACAGTTGGCGCTATATCGAATAAAATAGTTAAATATTATCGAATCAAAAATAGAAAGTCCTCTAAAATAAAAAACCAGACATATTGCCTGGTTTTTTAAATAAGAGCCGTTTAGATTCGTTAAGCATTAAACAGATTCATCAATACTCGGCGCAGCTTTTGACACCATCACCATTGCAGGACGAATTAAACGGCCATTAAGTTCATAACCTTTTTGCATTACGGCAATAACCGTATTAGGCGCAACACCAGGAACTTCTTGCATTGACATTGCTTGATGCAATTCAGGGTTGAAAGGTTGATCTTGAGGATCAACGGCTTTAACTCCAAATTTTTCAAGCGAAGAAATCAAACCTTGTAGGGTTAATTCAACCCCTTCAATAACAGCTACTTTACTTTCATCTTCTTTATCAATATTTTGCAGAGCGCGTTCTAAATTATCAACAGTAACAAGCATTTCGCCGGCAAATTTTTCTAAAGCAAATTTCTTCGCTTTTTCAACATCCTGAGCCGATCTACGACGAATATTATCAACTTCAGCTTTAGCGCGGATTACTGAATCTTTCTGATCGTTAACAGTTCCTTGAGTAGTTGCTAATGCAAGCTCTAGTTCATTAATACGTTCTTGTTCTGCACTAATCACTTCGTGGGCATGATCATGCTGTTCTTCCACTTGTTCTTCTGCTTGTTGAACAATTTCTTCTGCTAGTTGCTCTGGTGACAACTGCTCTTCTGATTTTGTAGACTCTGTAGTCATAAAAAACTCCCATTAAAACCTAGTAAACTTTACAATGAAGTAACAATAATAAAACACAATGATGCTAATTATGGGGACAAGCTTTCGTTATTCAAGCCTTTATAGCAATAAATTAAAAAGCATTTTATCAAATACAAACTTTACAAGCCATGCAAATAAAGGGAAACTTCTCATAAATAGATTAAAGATAAATAATTGTTATGGCACTACCTTATAAAACAATTGGACTGATTGGTAAACCTGACCATCAAGGTGCGAGTACTACAATAGTAGGATTGCATGCATACTTACTTGAAAATAAATACCAAGTGTTAGTAGAGACGTCTGTCGCTAGTACGGTTAAAATTGCTGATATGAATATTTGTTCACTAACCGAAATAGGCAAGCAAGCTGATCTTGCTATCGTTGTTGGCGGTGATGGGTATATGCTAGGAGCTGCAAGAGTTCTAGCATGTTTTGATATAGGCGTTATTGGTGTAAACCGAGGTAACTTAGGTTTTTTAACTGACTTATCTCCTGATGAAATAATCATTCCTCTCGCAGAAATTTTAAAAGGGAACTCTCGCAGTGAGCAACGTTTTATTGTCGAAGCTGAAGTATATCGCCACGGTAAACTGAAAAGTTCAAATAGCGCTGTAAATGAGGCTGTTTTACATGCGGGTAAAGTTGCCAGCATGATCGAGTTTGAGGTATATATTGATAATTCATTTATGTTTAGCCAACGCTCTGATGGTTTAATTATTTCAACACCTACAGGCTCAACTGCTTATTCAATGTCCGCTGGGGGGCCTATTTTAACCCCAAATTTAAACGCATTATCTTTAGTTCCTATGTTCCCCCATACTTTGACCAGTAGACCTATTGTGGTTGATGGTGATAGCGAAATAAAACTTATTCTTGCGAATGAAAATCAAGAAAGTTTACAAGTAAGCTGTGACGGACATGTCATCTTAGCCGTAATGCCAGGAGATGAAGTTATTATTAAAAAAAGTCCTCATACCATACGTTTAGTTCATCCATTAAATCATGATTATTTTAATGTATTAAGGAGTAAACTTGGCTGGGGTAATAAACTTTATTGATACAGAGCTATAGTGTGTAGATAGGATTTTTTTGACATAGCTAAAATATATTTTTAGTATTTACTTGCAAAAAAACAAGTTACTGTATAAATTAACAGCTAAACATTTATACAGTATTTTTTCCTATGCTTTTACAACTAAACATTCAAAACTTTGCCATTGTTAAATCTCTTGATATAGATTGGCAAGCAGGCATGACAACTATTACAGGTGAAACAGGGGCAGGTAAGTCTATTGCCATTGATGGCTTAGGTTTATGTTTAGGCGATCGAGCAACGACTAACGTTGTTCGTCCTAATTGTAAAAAAGCAGAGCTTGCTGCCACTTTTGATATTCAACATAATAAAAGTGCCCTCCTGTGGCTAAAACAGCATGATCTTTTATTAGAATCAAGTAATGAATGTATACTACGACGTGTCATTTCTGCTGAAGGTCGCTCTAAAGCCTACATAAATGGTAGTCAGGTTCCGTTGGTTCAACTTAAAGAAGTAGGTCAATTATTAATAAATATACATGGCCAACATGATCACCAATTAATAGTAAAATCAAGCCAACAATGTAAATTACTTGATGGCTATGCCAATCACCAATCTTTACTTGATGAAGTAAAACATTATTACCAACAGTGGCATAAACTAAATAAAGAGTTAACTTTATTACAACAAAGTAAACAACAACGAGAAGCACAACAACAACTTTTACAATATCAAGTCAATGAGCTAAATGAGTTTTCTTTACAAATAGGCGAATTTGAAACGCTGGAAAGTGATTACAAGCGCCATGCTAATGCTCAAGATATACTTGATACTACACTGCAGTCGCTACAAACACTCGCTGAAGATGAAAATTTCAACATACTAGATTCATTACGGCATTGCGCTGAAAATATTGCCTCTCTTGCACGCTTAGACAAAAGACTAGAAAATGTAGCAACTATTCTTAACGACTCTTATCTACAAGTTGAAGAAGCGTCTGCTGATCTAAAACATTACTACCAAGAGCTTGAATTAGACCCTCAAGCGTACTCAATGATTGAAGAGCGATATTCTACTGCTTTACAGCTAGCCAAAAAACACAGTTTATCACCTGAAAGTCTTGTTACTTTTCATCAATCACTTATTCAAGAGTTAACCGACATGTCAAACGATGAGTCAAGAATTGATACTGTAATTGAAGAAATAGCAAAAACAGAACAACACTATCATGACTGTGCTTTAACATTAACCTCATCTAGACATAAAGCAGCGAAAAAATTAAGTCAAAATATTAGCCAAAATATGAAAGAACTTAATATGCCTCACGGACAGTTTCATATTGCAATAGATTCAATCAATAACAGTATCACTAACATTACAGCTAACGGCGTAGACAAAATTGATTTTCAGGTAAGTATTAATCCAGGGCAAGCATTAGAAGCAATGAATAAAGTAGCTTCTGGCGGCGAATTATCGCGTATCAGTTTGGCAATGCAAGTTATTCTGGCTGATAAAGTCGTCCCCCCTACTCTAATTTTTGATGAAGTGGATGTAGGAATAAGCGGTCCAACGGCAGCAATGGTTGGCAGTAAACTACAACAACTAGCTAAAAATACTCAAGTAATTTGTGTTACACATCTACCTCAAGTTGCATGTAAAGGACATCAACAACTTTTTGTGAGTAAATTAACCGATGGTGCACATACTGAAACAAAAGTAACTGAACTAAATGAGAAAAATCGCATCCAAGAAATAGCACGTTTACTTGCTGGCGATAAAATATCAGAGCACAGCTTAGCGAATGCCCAAGAGTTATTAGCAAGTTAATAAACGACGATGATATGAAATTTATGAAAAATAGCTTTGTATCTAAAGCCGTGCTTCGCTATTATCCCTGCTTGCATTGTAAATGTTAATTTAAAATAGTTTAAGGAAAGTAAAATTTCATGTTGTTTCGCACCTCAATTATTGCCCTAGCTTTATCACTATCGTCTTGCTCAAGTTGGGTATATCGCATTGATATACCACAAGGAAATTATCTTGAACAAAAAAGCATAGATAAAATACAAATCGGTATGACTAAAGAGCAGGTAAAGTTTATTTTAGGTAGCCCTGTTTTAATTGATTCTTTCGATAAAGATACGTGGAATTATGTTTATCGTTTCAAATCAGGGCGCAGTGAAGAACTAAATGTGAAAAAAATATTTACCATAAATTTTGAGGATGATAAATTGATTTCAGCCGATGGTGACTTTGAATTATCAGAAAATTTCAGTACGCCGTTTAATGAACCAATTGTACAAAATGATGAGTAAGTAATTGCAGAATCAAAAAATAAACATCTAATTTATTAATGAAACAAAAAAGTTTTACCAAACAGATTAATTTATCTGTTTGGTATTAATATTTTTTAGAACTTACTTGTATCAGTAAATAAGCCTACTTTTAAATCTTTAGCAGAATATATTTCGCGACCATCAACACTCACAGTGCCGTCAGCTAATCCCATATATAACTTACGTTTAATCACACGCTTAAAATCAATTCTAAAGGTTACTTTTTTCGCCGTTGGTAAAATTTGTCCGGTAAATTTAACTTCACCTACACCTAGCGCTCTACCTTTACCTGGACCGCCAGTCCACGCTAAGAAAAAACCCACTAATTGCCACATAGCATCTAAACCTAAGCAACCAGGCATTACAGGATCACCTTTAAAATGACAGTCAAAAAACCATAAATCTGGTGAAATATCCAATTCGGCTTCAATGAAACCTTTCCCAAACTCACCGCCCTCTTCAGTAACAGTGATAATACGATCCATCATCAGCATATTATCAGATGGAAGTTGAGAGTTGCCTTCGCCAAACATTTCGCCTGTGCCTGCTTTAACTAAATCTGCTTTGCTATATGAGCTTTGTTGTGCCATTGCCATAAGTATTTTTACCTATTTAAAGTTATTTACTGGTTGTGTATTAATTTCTTGAGCGCTACTTTAGCGAACACTTGTACACTAAACAACTCTGAACAGTTAAAAAACGTGTTTTAATGATAAAAATCAAGTTTATTTGCTTAGTATTAGCCCGAATTAATATTCTAACACTCGATATTAGATAGTTTTAGTCTAATTAGCTCTGAGTATCGTATTGCAAAATTAAACGGTCAAGGTAACATAGAAGTTATTAGAGCTGATTATAAAACGCATCGAGTGAAATATGGACGATACGGTTAAAAATAAGAAAAAGGCCATGACAAATGCCGAGAAACAAAAACGTTATCGTGAACGACAAAAAGAACGCGGTAAACAAGAAATGCGCGGGTATTTATCTCCCGAAGCAAAAGTATGTTACCAATTAATAGCCGAGCAAACAAAATGGTCTGATAGTATCATTTTAAGTAATGCAGTCCGCTTAACATACGCTGCCTATAAAAATGGGCAAATAGGCTTACTTAATAGCTGGCTAAAAAATAACGAATTATAAAGGCAAACTCTATTGATAAATATATTATTAGTTGATGATCACGAACTAGTGCGTACGGGTGTTAATAAAATATTAAACGAAGTCAAAGGTTTTAAGGTTATTAGTACCTGTGAATCAGGTGAAGAGGCGATAAAGTTTTGCCGTACAATTGAACCTGATGTCATTTTGATGGATATGGACATGCCTGGAATGGGAGGATTAGAGGCAAGTAAAAAGATCTTACGAATTGCACCAGAAATTAAAATAGTTATTCTTACTGCACATACTGAAGAGCCGTTCCCAACCCAAGTCATGAAAATAGGAGCTGCAGGTTATCTCACTAAAGGTACAGCACCAATAGAAATGATTAATGCTATTAGATCTGTCAATAGCGGTCAACGGTATTTACCCGCTCAAATTGCGCAACAAATGGCTTTAAGTCAATTAAAATCGACAGAAGAAAACCCGTTTAGTGAATTGTCTGGTCGGGAATTACAAATAATGTTAATGATAACTCGTGGAGAAAAAGTCGCTAATATTTCCGAAAAATTACATTTAAGCCCTAAAACAATTAATAGTTATCGTTATAGAATGTTTGATAAATTAAATGTGGGCAACGATGTTGAGTTGACCCATTTGGCAATTCGCCATGGCATGATAAAAACAGAAAAGTTATAACTTTGTCTAATACAGATATTACGATCACACACAATCAACCTTTTGATAGTGAAGCCTTTTTAAGATCAGTAACCGAACAGGCTGGTGTATATAGAATGTACAACGCTGTTCAAACAGTTATCTATGTAGGTAAAGCTAAGCAACTTAAAAAACGATTAGCTAGCTACTTCCGTAAAGATGTAGGTTCAGTAAAAACCAAAGCATTAGTTAAACAAATATGTGCTATCGACGTTACTGTTACTCATACTGAAGGCGAAGCGTTAATACTTGAAAATAAC
>Ga0055584_100005083_pt1 | contig 12892 bp, 10 predicted proteins | sample OSDHelmetaG_FD_58716 | JGI IMG/M metagenome (GOLD analysis project Ga0055584, IMG submission 58716) | Pelagic marine sediment microbial communities from the LTER site Helgoland, North Sea, for post-phytoplankton bloom and carbon turnover... | ecosystem: Environmental > Aquatic > Marine >... | reverse complement strand
ACATCACAAAGCTTAGTTGAATTATAAATTCTTGCACTTAAAAATCCCTCGCCAACATAAGAGGCGTCGACTACTGAACAGCCACTGATTCGTACAGTAAACGTTGAGTCAACAAGCCTTTGAAAAAGATTTACCGATTTATGATTTAAATAAAATTGATTGTCATAACTAATTATTGACTTTTCAATATCAGAAATCTCTGAGCACTGTATTCGTCTTCCATTACAAAAGGACCCTCCACCTTTGTATGCGGAGTAAAGTTCTTTTGATTCAGGTAAATAAATTACTCCAATAAGAACTTCACCATTTTCAATATAAGCAATTGATATACCGTAAGATTTCAAGCCAGCAATGAAATTATGAGTTCCATCTATTGGATCTATAGACCAATAATTATTTTCATGACTTTTTTGGATGCGCTGTTCTTCTGAAAAAATTGGAATTTCATTGAATTCTTTTTTGAGACTATCTATTAAAAAGTTTTGGACAACAAGATCGAGATGAGTTACTAATTCCTTCTTTTCTTTCCTGATTACACGAATTCCCTTTAGCTTTTCTTTTAAAATTAATGAGCCTGCTTCTTCAGCTAGCCTCTTGGCTGTGGAGAAAAGAATATCTAGATTTTGAAAATCTTTCATTACCTTAAATTCCTTTTAAGGATTTTCCCTGAAGCTGTTTTGGGCATTTCATCTATAAAAGCTACTTTCTTAGGTATTTTCATTTTTTGCAGACTCTGCTCACAGAGTCTTGTGACATCATCTTCAGATAATAAAGAACCAGTTTCTTTTTGAATAAAAGCATGAATTTCTTCGCCATAAATCTTGTCAGGAACTCCTAGAACTGCAACTAGTCTTACGCCTGGGATTTTATATATTACCTCTTCAATTTCACCAGGGAATATATTAACTCCTCCCTTTATAATCAAATCCTTGCTTCGATCAGAAAAGAAAAATTTGCCTTCTGAATTTTCATACCCTATGTCACCAGTTAAGAAATATCCATTATGCATAGCCTCATTTGTAGCTTTTGAATTTTTATAATATCCCTTAAAGATATTTTTTCCCTTTAGACATATTTGACCAATCTCACCCTGTGAAGCAAAGCTCATATCTTCTTTTATGATTTTGCAATCATTGACATCAAGTTGAGTCCCAATAGAACCGGGCTTCCAATTTTCTTCTAGAGGATCATCAAAATGAGATGGACCAGACTCTGAAAGACCATAAAGATTAGCAACAGGAATTGAAAATTTATCTAAGAATTTATTCTGAAGTTCAGTTGTCAAAGGAGCAGAACCACATCCTACATATTTCATAGATAAAGACTTAAAATCTTCAAATTTAGTGGGGGTATTTATAATCATTTCCAATACGGTAGGTACTGTCTGGATATTGGTAATTTTATTTTTAAAAACTATTTCCCAAAAATTTCTTCGAACATCCATATAAGATTCTGCAAGATATAGAGTAGCGCCTTGAAAGATAACTGGTAGCAGTTGATAGTTGGTTATTGCCGTATGTCCTATTGGCAAAATTCCTAAATGGACTGACTCAGAAGAATAAGAGAAACCTCTGCAGATAGAGTCAATTAGAGAGATTTGATTTCCGTGTGTGTATTCAATACATTTAGGATTGCTAGTAGTACCCGAAGTGTAATAAAAAGCGGCGGTATCATCTTTTGAGGGCATAAAATCAAAACTATCAGAGTAAGCGCTAATCATAGTTAGGAATGAATCTTCTCTTCTTTTGATTGGAATAGTCAATCCTTCATTTGCAATTTTATTAAATTGAACAGATCCTTCAATAAATAAAATATCTGGTTTTATAAATTCAATATTCTTTTCTATTTCACTTTGGGATAAAGAATGAGGCATTGGATTTATAGAACCACCTGCTTTTTGAGCAGCAAAAAATACAATAAGACCTTCAATAGAATTTTTTAATGCAGATGAAACGATTTTGGTATCTTTAAGATTGTCAGATATAAAGTTTGCACATCTATTTACAAGGACATCAAATTCTTTATATGAGTATTCTTTATTTGTAGAAAGATCTATACAAAATATACTTTTTTTAATTTCTTCTGAATTGAAATTAAGCACTTCTACAATACTGGAAAAATCACGATTCATCCTTCTTTTCCCAAAAGTTTCCTTCCGATTAAGACTTTATAAATATCATCTATACAAAGTATTGAAAATATCTCATCCACTTCAAGCTCTATCTGAAGATTATCTTCCAAAGCACTAACGAGATTCATCTGACCTAGAGAGTCCCATTCTTCAATATCTTCCGGACCTAACTCTTCAGATATTTCTTCAACTGGAATTTTAAATATCTCAGAAATTATTAAATTTACTTCATTTAAAGTTATCATTTACAAATTCTAACATATGGATTTAATTAAAATTCTACCTTATACAATGGAAAATAAAATTCTTAAAGAGCAGTTATTGGTTGTAGCCCCATCCTTTTTAGACGAACTGGGTCATTTTGAATATATTAATGAAATCTCTGATGGGCTTGCTGAGCAATTTGAAGTTAAGGTTTTATGTCAAAATTACAGCCCTTCAAGCCTTAGAAAGAAGGTTTCAGAAAATATTCAGCTTATTGAGATGGATTTTAATACCTTAAATTTGGGTGACTCTCTTAACACCAAAATCTTTCTTAAAAATATACCCTTTTTTAAAAACCTTCTTCATGGTTTTTTTAAAATATTATTCAATGTAAAAATTCATAAGTTTGTTAAAGATTCAACATATCAAAAAGTTCTTTATTTAGAAGCTGAACCATTGAGCTTCCTTCTGTTTAGTTACCAAGCTAAAAAGATAATAATGACATTACATGCTGTTGATTTTAATAGAAATCATTCTGGATTAAGAAAAATTTATAAAGTCTTGCTAGGTTGTCTTCTTCCAAAGATATCAAAAAAGCTTTCCTTTTTTGCGGTTCATACAAGAAGTGCAGAGAAACGTATTATTAAAAATGGAATAAAGGCTCATAAAGTATTTGTTTCAGGTTGGGGAGCTAAATTATCTTCGATCGACTATAAAGAAAGAACTTCAGAAAGGATAAATTGCTTATCTTTTGGCGTCATAAGAAAAACCAAAAGAATAAGGGAATTAATAAAAGCGTTTTTGCATGCAAATGACTCAAGGTTAAACCTAAAGGTTGTAGGAAAAATCATTGATGAAGATATTAATGAACTTCAAGCACTCATTAGTAACAGTGAATCTAAAACAATTATATCCATTGAAGATAGATTTGTTGACAGTGAGGAATTTCCTGAAATTTTTACTACATCTGATTTAGTCATTTTAAGCCACGAAAAAAGCTTTCAATCTATCTCAGGACCATTGTTTAACGCGGTTGAGTTCAATAAACCTATCCTCTGTTTCAGTTATAATGATACTAAAGAGCTGGTTGAAGAGAATAATCTAGGGATAGTTCATGAGTTGGAGGACATGGAAGGTGTTGATCTTTATAAACTATGTGAGAAAGCTGAAGCAGGTTATGTTCCAAATTCTATGCAGTTCTTTTTATGGAAAAATATAGTAAAAAGAATAGTTTCTCAATTAAGAAAATAGAAATATATTAATATCAAAATTTTTAAGAATTAAATTCTCAATTAGTTTATAGTCGCGTCATAATGTCAGTCAAAGATGAAAATATATGTATCCTCGGCTTAGGATATGTCGGACTAACACTGTCATTGACACTTACTAATTTTGGAAAAAAAGTTGTTGGAATCGAAACCAATAAAGAAATTATTGAAAGTTTAGAAAATGATGAACCTCATTTCTTTGAAGCTGGACTGAAAGATTCTTTAATTGAGGCAAAGAATAAAAGTTCCTTTAAAATATCTAACGATATAAAAGATGCAAAAGACTGCTCGGTATTCATAATCTCTGTCGGCACTCCGCTTGATGAGCGGGGTATCGCTAGCTTTGCTTCAATTGATAGGTGTATTAAAGATATCATTTCTGTCATACCTAAAAGTCCACTCATCATAGTAAGGTCAACCGTCAAAATAGGAACAACCCGTAATAGAGTTGCAAAAATTTTTGAAGAGGCAAATTTAGTTTGTGACATTGCAATGTGCCCTGAAAGGACAGCTGAAGGTAAGGCAATGACTGAAATAACATTAATGCCTCAAATAATTGGTGGTTTGGATTCTGAATCTTCAAAAAGAGCTCAAATACTCTTCTCTGAATTTAATAAGAATATTCTTGTTGTTTCTAATCCTGAAACTGCCGAACTAATAAAACTGGTCGATAATTCTACAAGAGATTTAGGCTTTGCAGTTAGTAACGAAATTGCAAACATATGTGAGGTTCTTAATCTCGACGTGTATGAGGTTATTTCTAATGCTACAGAGAAATATCATAGAACTAATATTCCTTTACCGGGTCTTGTAGGGGGGCCTTGTCTTGAGAAAGACCCTTATATACTCTATCAAAGCTTAAAAGACCTTGATCATAAATCAAATATATTCAAAGAAGCTAGAGAAATTAATGAAAAGATGGCCAAGTCTTTTCTGCCCTGGATTGGCAAAATAAGTCAAAATTCAAGTTTTGGAATTGCCGGTTTAGCATTCAAAGGAAGTCCCGAGACTTCAGACTTAAGAGGTTCTCTTTCCATTGATGTCTTCAATGAACTTCAGCGCATTACTCCAGATAAAATTAATCTATTTGATCCTGTTAAGAAAGTAACCAAAACACAAGATTATTCAAACCATTTCTCAAACGGGAAATGGTTTGGAGACTTTGAAGAATTGATTAGTGAAACAAATGTATTAATAATTTGTAATAATCATTCTTTCTTTAAAGATTTACTTAATCCCAATAAAATCTGGGAAATAAATCCCAACATAGAGGTATATGACTTTTGGAATAACTTATCAGAAAAATTGATTAAGAAAAACCTCAATAAATACAAGGTTTTCGGTAGGGCCCTTAGAAATGACTAAGAAATATTTAGTAACGGGCGGGGCGGGTTTCATAGGCGCTCATCTGGTGAGAAATCTATTAGACTCTAAAAATAAAGTTGTAGCATTAGACAATTTTAAGAGGTCAGTCCCCAGAAGAGTAAAAGAATTCGAAGCTGATATCAATTTCAAGTGTGTTAATGCGGATATTAGAAATTTTAATGAGATAGAAGGTCACTTCGCAGATGTAGATTGCGTCTATCATCTAGCTGCAATAAACGGGACAGAGAATTTTTATAATATACCTATCGAGATTTTGGATGTAGGAATCCTGGGCATTATTAATGTAATCAAAGCATGTGATTTACATAATGTTCCAAATCTTATAGCCGCTTCTAGTGCAGAGGTTTACCAAACTCCTGATCACGTACCTACCACGGAAGAGATTGGGCTTGTCATACCTGATATTCATAATCCTAGGTATTCTTATGGATTAAGTAAAATTGTCACTGAATCTTATTGTTTAAATTATAATTTCAAGCACGGAACAAAAACAAAAATCTTTAGACCTCATAACATTTATGGACCTGACATGGGTTTAAAACACGTAATACCTCAATTTATTAACAACATGATAGATGTAAAAAAAAATGGGTTAAATGAACTTTCAATCAAGGGTAGTTTAGAAGCTACTAGAGCTTTTTGTTTTGTTGAAGATCTTGTCTTGGGACTGAGGATCCTTGAATCTTCTACTGAAGATAAACACATTTATCATATAGGTACGCAAGAAGAAATAAAAATTAAGGACTTAATTGAGATTATTGCCAGTCTTCTAGAAATTGAAATAAATAAAATAAATTCTGATCACACTTTTAAAGGTGAGACTTTGAGAAGATGTCCAGATACCACTAAGATAGAATCTTTGGGATTTAAGCCATCTACTGACCTACAGGAAGGAATAAGAAGGACTTTTGAGTGGTATATAGATAGCAACAAAGATGAGGGTTCGTTATTGTGAATGTCTTGGTTACTGGCTCAGCGGGAATGCTGGGCACTTCTCTTAAAGCTGCCGTCGATTCGAAAATTGATTCTAGTAAAGATTTTATATTTACTACAAAAAAAGATCTCAATCTTCTTGATTTACAGAAAGTTAAGGACTTCTTAATTTCTAAAGAGGTAGATTGCGTAATCCATTTAGCTTCGGAAGTTTCTGGAATTGCCGGAAATAAGGAAAAAAGCTTTTCGACTTTCCTTAATAATAACTTAATTAATAATAATATTTGTGAAGCGGCCTTAAATACCGGCATTAAAAAGTTTATTAATATATCTTCTTCATCCATCTATCCTCCATCAGAAATCCCTCTTAAAGAGAGCTCAATCATGACGGGAGACCCTGATCATGGAAATATCTATTATTCGCTCAGTAAATTAGTTTTTACAAGGTTTCTCATGGAGCTTAATAAGGATTCCTCTAGACAATTCATATCCTTAATTCCCCCTAATCTATTTGGCCCTAATGATAGAAATGATGAGAAAACATCTCACTTGATAAATGCCATTTTTAATAAATCAATTAAAGCAAAGAAGAATGATGAAAGAAGTATTGAAATTTGGGGGAATGGATTCTCAAGAAGAGAATTCTTATACGTGCAGAATCTAAGCGAGTATATTTGTGATTTTGTTGTGGATAACATCAACTTAATGCCTTCTGTTCTCAATGTTGGATGTTATGAAGATTTTTCTATAATAGAGTATTATGAAACCATAGCTGAAATTATAGGAATAAAACCAAAATATACATTTAATCAAGATAAACCTTCTGGAGCAAAGAGGAAACTTCTCAACTCAAAAGAAGCTTTAGCATATAATTGGAAACCTTCTATCTCTACCAAGGAAGGAATTAAGGAACTTTATAAATATGAAAAAAATAGATATTAACTATCCCCTTGCAGGTGGCTCTTGGGACGAAAAAGAAGTCGATGCAATAAAATCTGTCGTTGACTCTGGCATGCATTCCATGGGAAAGAATGTAAAAAAATATGAAGAAGAGTTTGCTGATTGGATGGGTTCAGAATATGCATTAATGGTAAATTCAGGATCATCGGCCAATTTGATAGGATTTTTTGCAACTAAGTTCCACTCTAAAAATGAGAATAATACTAAGAAAAAAATCATAGTCCCTAGTGTAAGTTGGAGCACAACTTATTTCCCTATTAATCAAGCTGGTTATGAACTTGTATTTGTTGATGTTGACGAAGATACCCTCAATATAAATATCGAACAGGTTGAAAAAATAATACATGATACAAATGATATATTTGCAGTTTGTGCTGTTAACCTTCTCGGTAATCCTTGTGAACTAATCAAGCTGAAATCAATCTGTGATCAAAATGATGTATTTCTCATCGAGGATAATTGCGAATCTTTTGGCGCTATGTTGGATGGTAAAAAAACAGGTACATTTGGTGAGTTCGGGTCATTTAGTTTTTTCTTTTCCCACCACCTTTGCACAATGGAAGGGGGAATGTTGGTAACAGATGACGAAGAACTTTATCATATTGCTTTAGCTCTAAGAGCACATGGATGGATACGTGAGGTACCGAATGAAAAATACTTGAGCATTGACTGTTCGGATTTTGAAAAGAAATTTAGATTTCTATTACCTGGCTTTAATGTTCGACCCATTGAAATGGAAGGTGCTATTGGAAGTATACAGCTAAAAAAGGCAGATGGTTTTATCGATATTAGAAGAGAGAATGCCGAGATTTTTAAAAATTATGTTGAGGATCTTGGAGACTGCAAATATCAAAAAGAAAATGGATATTGCACATGGTTCGGTCATTCAATCTTATTTTCTGAAGACTTCAAAGAAAGGGATAATCTAGCTAATTATTTAATGGATCATGGGATTGAGACGAGGCCTATCCTGGCTGGAAATTTCTTAAATAATCCAGTTTTGAAGCATCTCAATTATTCAACTCCTTTAAATGAGTACCCTATATCGGAAAAAATAGACAAACATGGTTTGTTTTTTGGCAGTCATAATAAAAGCCTAAAGAAAGAATTTGGTATAACCTTTGATCTTATAAAAAAATTCTTAAATTAACTAAATTTTATAATCCTTAATAACCTTACTTACGTGCATAGCATCATCTGTGGTTAAGTGGTCTCCGATTGGGATACTTACTATTTTCTTATCTACTTCATGTGAAACAAAATTTTCTTCAGCCTGTCCTAAATATTTATATGCCTTGAGCCTAGATAGAGCTATGGGGTAATGGATTCCTGATGCTATTTTATTTTCTCCCAAATAATCCATAAATTTCTTTCTATCATCAATTCTACAAACAAAAAGATGAAAAGCATGGCGAACATAATCTCTAATCTTAGGCAAAACAAGATGTTCTTCTTCGTTCAATTCATTTAGATATACATTGGCTATTTCATTCCTCACATCAATCCAGCTATCTAAATGTTTTAATTTGACAACAAGGATTTCAGCTTGAAGCCCGTCTAGTCTTGAATTCCTTCCTTCAAATTCGTGATCATATTTATCAATCCTGCCATGATTTGCTATCATTTTGCATTTCTTAGCTAACTCGTCATTATTTGTTAAGATTGCCCCACCATCGCCATAAGCCCCTAAGTTTTTTCCTGGGTAAAAACTAAAGGCAGAAATATCCCCTAAAGAGCCTATTTTTTTACCCTTATACGTTGCCCCATGTGCTTGAGCACAGTCTTCAATTACTTTGAGATTATGCTCTTTAGCTACATCTAGAATTTCATCCATTTCACAAGGATGACCATAAAGATGTACGGCTACTATAGCTTTAGTGTTTGGAGAGATCTTTTTTTTCAAATCTTCTATATCAATTGTATACGTATCTAAATCTACATCGCAAAAAACTACTTTATGACCGGATCTAGTCACCATCTCTGCACTAGATATAAAAGTTAAGGACGGAACTATCACCTCAGAAGATTCTGGTAAGTTAAGGGATTCAAGTGCAATTTCTAAAGCATCAGTGCCATTACCAACTCCTATGCAATGTTTAGCTTCCTGATAATCAGCAAATAAAATCTGGAAATTATCCAGAGCCTTACCTCCAATATAACTAGAATTTTCAATAGTATTTTTAATTGCATTATCTACTTCTGATTTTATAGATAGATATTGCTTATTTAGGTCCAAAAATTTTATCTCTCTACTCATAACTATTAATTAAACTCTTATAAATTGATATTAACTTCTCTTTCTCTTGATCCCATCCCCATCTGGAAAGGCTCTCTTTAGCATTCATATGTTTTTCAGATATTTCTTCTAACGGAAGGTTCTCTATAGCTGATAATAAAGTATCATTATCCTCATCTATCAACCATCCACAATCATATTTTTCCACGATAGTTCTCATTCCTACAAGATCATTCACCATAACTGGCATAGGAACACTCAAATAATCCCATAATTTATTCGGCAAGCAGTACTCATGATTTAAGCAACTATTATCTATAAAATTAAGACCTATATTTGCTTCCTTAATGAATTCAAGCAGCTCATCTTTCTGTAATACCTCATTGAAATGAATATTAGAGTTATTATTTGCAAAACTTTGGCATAGCCCTTCAAGCTCTCCAAAACCGATCACGACAAGATGCTTAGATTTATCCTTAAGTTTAGTAAAAACAGAAAATAAATTTTCTAACCCCCTACCCTCTAGTAAGGCGCCATGATAGACAAAAACTATATCGTTGATTGAAATGTCAAATTTTCCTCTCATAGAAATATCTAAATTAACTCTATTTGATTTTGCAGATGGCATATTTTTTATGACTGCAACATTTTGGATGGAATATGTCTTTACATACCAGTCCTTTATTGGCTCGGAGACGACAATTGTAAAATCAACGAACCTTATCAATATTTTTTCAACTATCTTACTGCAAAACTTTCTCACTTTAGTCATACTATGTGTTTCAGTTTCTAGTTCATGAATATCATAAATAAGTTTGGAGTTACTTTTATACTTCAATAAAACTGATAATGGTAAAAGGTTTATGCTGTGGCAATTTATTACATCGTACTTTTGGGAAGAAAGACTCTTATATACCAATAAACACCATTTAAACGTAAAGTAAGTCTTTACAAGCAAGTTAGCTCTTGCAACGTCATAGTCTCTTTTAAAGGGAAAGATTCTTACTTTTTCTTTTCTGTAATCGCTTTCTTCATCTCCTACGGATGCTATGTCTATACGGTCAAAAATATCATACTCCACAAGTGCATCTACAGACCTTCCGGTTCTAGATTCAGTTTCTGCATTCATAGGTGTTGCATTGATATGTAAATTCGACTTCATAGTGATAAATTTAAATTACTCTCCATCCTTTGTTTATAATCTTTATATCTTATTGCCGCCTCATTGATAGTTATAGAACTAAAATCTAATTGGAACAAATAATCTAGAATCTTCTCATATGCCCTAGAGTATTCTGTAAATTCATCAGGTAAAATTCTATCTGTATGCCAAAGGATGGTAATTAAAGATTTATTCTCAAAAGCAATATCAATGTGCTTCTTTACTTGATTAAAGATTTCTTCACAATTGCCAATTATTGCACCATCCATGACTATAAGAGGAACTTCTAGAATTTCCAGCTCTCTATTCAAGTTGTAATCAAAAGGTTGAAAAGGATTCGATGTACCTGAACGATAAACTATATATTCACTAGACCCAAGAGAAGAATCATATTCAAAAAGATTTTCATATAAATTCCAAATTTTAGGGAAATCTCCCTTAAGATAATGATTTCTCACGCCTGTTACAGATGCACCTCCGGAAGCCTTCTCCAATCTCTCAATCTCCCTTTTACCTAATTTGATTTTACTGAAACCTTTTCTCGACATATGCAATCCTAACTCAAATTTATTGTCGATTAAAAATCTTATATGTTTTCTTATTTTTCTTGAGTTGACAGTATATCTTCTGCCCTCTCTTCCCAAGAAAAATGGCAAACTGAGAAAAAAGTAAGTAGACCTAAAGCTAAACTTATCTTCAATTTCTACAAATCTTTTTAAATCTCCGTGAGTGTTGACATAAGTAGATCTTTTCTTCAAAAAATTGTGCAGACTGGAAAAATTTAAATTAATAGTAGATTTAAAAATATTGTATAGAAACCTAAATATAGAATTAGATTTTAATGAATCAACATCATGACTCAAGCAAACTGAAGGCTCATCAATGAAACTAAGCTTGCTATAATTGACATCATTGCTGCATAAAAATTCTTCAACTAAAATTCTTAACTTGATTACTTCGTTATCCAATAAGGGGGAAGAAATTTCATCAGCTTGTTCTTTTGAGAAATTTACTCTTCCTAGACTGTCTTTTGGTAAAGTGCTTTCCCTTCTCAGGGTTAAAAAGTCTGAACATAATTCTAAGAAATTAGTTTCTATCAATATGTCTTCTTGATCTTTCAATTTAATCTTGAGACCTGATATGTTATTTTTTGTCACAAATAATATATCGACATCATCTGAAAAATATATTTCAAGCATGAGATGAAGTTGTCTAGCTGCATAACCTTCCAGCTTTGACGAAATGTTAAAATTTAGCATAAGATTGATCGCTTTTTAAAACTAATCTCCTTATTAGATTCTTTGTCGGAGAGGATATACAAGTTTTCAATATCTGTCGTTACTAATAATTAATAAATGGAAATTTTCATAATTTATAAATTTCCGTGTGCTAAAATTGAATTATAAAATGCGATTCCAACATAATTCATAAATGCAAAACTCTAAATTTATTAAATGAATTGAGTTTAATCTAAAGATATGAATATTGGGATATCCGTTTATACTATCAGAGAAGCTTCATTTCTATTTACTGAAGATTTCATAGATTATATTAGGCACGATAATAATAACTATTTAATCTTTTCTACAAGAAAGGATGTGTTGGAATATCTATTAGAAGATTTACCAAATGTAAAGATATATGATATCTACAAAGGAAATAAATTCAAAAGATTTATTTATCATTACCTTCTCTATCCTTATTATAGATACTCTCTTATAAATCAACAAATAATTGGGGACCACAACTTTATTAGAAAACAAGATTCTTTTTCTGATTCGTATAAGCCGAAATACAGAAAATTTCTCTATTATTTTTATAATTATCTCCCTGTCATAGAAAAGTTCTTAAGATATTTAGCATTTAAGACTAATTTTTATACGCATCACAAGATTGATGAATGGCTTATAACCCAATATCATTCTTATCTAGACAGACTGATAACATATAATGAAAGTTCTTTCAGTTTCATTCCTAATTCTCACGACTCTTTGACTATATCGGGAATTTTTCAAGAAAAGCCGAAGAAGATTTTTTCATGGCAGCAACCCATGAAATATTATGCTCAAAAGCTTCATTGCATAGATGAAGCATGCATTTTAGATAGCGGTTCTCCACATCTAGAAAAATTGAGAAATTTGGTACCAACAGATAATTCAGCTAATAAAATACTTTATTTTGGTAGCAACAACTATATCTATAATGAAGTTGAGTTGATAAAAGAATTAAAAAGTAATAAATATCTTAGTGAATTAGGCATAAGTTTGAGGTTATCTCCTAGCGTAGGTGGAGTTGGAAAAGAATGGCATTATAGAAAGAATGCTTACATAGATATATTGGGTGAAGATAAATTATCCGAACCTGAAAATTATTGGTTTGATCAAGGAAATATCGATATTAACCAAAAAATTAGTGAAATAGATGCAAAATACTATAAAGCTCTGGCAGAAAATAGAATATTCATAATAGCCGGTGTTTCTAATGTTGCTTATGATGTCTTGGCCACTCAAGGAATATTGATTTTGATGTTTTATCAAAAGCATAAGCTCGAAAAGAAATTCAATTGGTGGGAATGTGAAGAGAGACAGGTCTTAGATCACATAAAAGGCTTA
>Ga0055584_100005082_pt1 | contig 12893 bp, 9 predicted proteins | sample OSDHelmetaG_FD_58716 | JGI IMG/M metagenome (GOLD analysis project Ga0055584, IMG submission 58716) | Pelagic marine sediment microbial communities from the LTER site Helgoland, North Sea, for post-phytoplankton bloom and carbon turnover... | ecosystem: Environmental > Aquatic > Marine >... | reverse complement strand
ACTGAAAGGATTAAAATTATTTTTTGATTAGGGTAAATTTTAAGACTTGTTCTGTATCATTTTTGGAACTTCGAATAAAATAGACACCATCAGAAACATTTTTCATTTGAACGTCTTCTTGAGGCGAATTAATAACACCAGATTGTATAAGTTTACCCAATTCATCGATTATTTCATAGTTTGAACCAATAGCCAAACCAGTGATAGAAAATTGGCCTTGATTAGGGTTCGGAAAGAGACTAATTTCTGTATTATTAGATTCATTAAGCCCAACAGTACAATCAACAACTACAAAGACAATCTGATCTTGTCCTGAACAACCATTAGAGTCAGTATAGGAATATGTAATCGTATGTGAGCCAGTTCCAGCTGATAATGGACTGAACGAACTTCCAGAAACACCACTTCCGCTAAAGCCCCCACCAGCAGGACTTGCTGATAGATTTACAGAACTGCCATTTTCACAAATTGTATCAATACCGGTAGTGTTAGCTATTACTGGTGTTGGATTAGTAAACACGGTTACTACTGTGGTGATTGTACTGTCGCAGCCATCAGAATTAATCAAGACATCAGTAAATGATCCAGTAGTTGTATAGGTGCTACTACCTACTGTTATGCTGCCTCCTTCGCAAAAACTATCTGTTTGGTTGAATGTGCTCGACGATAAACTATTTATAGTCGTGCTTACTGTACTATCGCATCCTGCAGCATTGGTTAACACGTCGGTAAAAGTTCCAGAAGAAGAGTATGTATTAGTACCAACAGTGATGGACTCTCCAGGACAAAGGTCCGCTGATTGACTGCTCGATGATTCGTTTTCAATAGTGATTAGAATGCTATGGTTGTCAGATGCAATTCCATCCGTAACTGTTAATACAACAACATAGTTTCCTGCAGAAATAAAGCAATTGGTTGGATTTTGTAGAGTAGAGGTATTGCCATCGCCAAAATCCCAATTCCATGAAGAAATACCACCTGGGGCAGCGCTTATCGAAGCGTCAGTAAAAGAAATGCAAGCACCTGCACAATCTGTCGATGCTGATGATGAAAAATTAGCTGACGGTGCACCAGGTATTCCAGGATTGTAAACACCAATACCAAAGCCAGAAAAGCCACTAAAAAAGGAGCTTGTGAAAGTTACATCGGCATTAAACACGCCAACTGTGGAAGAACTATTCTCGATGCTGTAGGAACCATAATTAGCCGGTGTAACATCATCTATTCTATTTGTGCCACCCACTTTTATGATTTCTGCATTGCTTCGCAGTTCGCCTGTTGCAGATTCCCATCCTGCAATTTCCGACTCTTTGTAGTACAATGTCACGCTGTATGTTGATGAACTGCTATTATTCGTGGGCGTAACCGTAAACGTCTTATCAGCAAGGTAATTGGCTGAATTAGTACTTGAAAACTCTTGGGCACCAATTCCGGCTCTGTCAACTTCAACCGTAACACATCCGAAGTCAAAAGTTGACGTATTCTCTAAGGACATCATTACATTAGCAGAAGTAGGATCGTAAAAGTGTACCGTTGAGTTTGGGCCTAAATTAGCAGTCATACTTGCACCCGTGTTGACGTTTTGTTGAACATCTATTGGACCATCGCCTGCAATAATGATATTGTCAATCGCGCAACCATATAACCAGCCAGTTCCGTCACTATAATTGATTGATAATTCAACATTGGCATTCCCTACATAAGCAGTAAGATCAAAAGACTGATTGATCCAATCAACATCAATTCCAGACGCGGTTAAAATTCCAAGAGATGTCGAAGCTCCACCACCAACAGATACACGAAGCTCTGCTACTTCTTGATCTCCGTTATAACTATTGTTTTCGTAATAGGAATCAAAAGAAATTGAAGCACCAGAAAAACCTGAAAGGTCAATAGAAGGAAAGGTAAGATCTACATCATTTTGCTGACAATTACATGCATCATCATTGATCCAGGCAAAATCAGTTGCATTTGATGCCGGAATGGTATAATATGTTGAAGTAGCTGAAGCATTGTCTCCAGTTTGCCAAGGTGTATCTCCATCGGCATTATTTGTTGACCATGCTGTTGGCAATGCACCTCCTAGACCTTCAAAATTTTCAGTCAATATAAGCACAGAACTAGTCATTGAAGTAGGTGCTAAATCATCGTCATTTATGGTGATGGTTACCGTTTGATTGGTAAGTCCGGCAATCGCATTACCGCCGTTTGGATTAAGTGAATAATCTAAAGTTATGGTTTCTGGACCTTCAACGTAGTGGTCGTTATACACACGCACTTCTACATTAAAACTGAGGTTTGGGTCGTCTAAAGTCCCTGTTGTATTGAAAATATCGAAATCAAGACCTTGTGTGGCTGTGCCGCCAGTAATATTCACCACAATGTCTGCTGGTTGAGAAGGGTCTGAACCAATTTTAATAGGGATGCTTATCACAGAATAGTCTAAGCATCCATTGCTTTGATCGGCATCACTTTCGTTTGGCTCGTACGCAGCAGCATTAAACTGAACGGTAGGAGAACATTGATCTAACTTGAAAGCGCCTATACGCGTTCTGGCCTGTGAATTGGGATTATATTGGGCATTGAACCAAAACGTTTCACCATCTGAAGGGTCCACACCCATGGCATTGTAGTCTCCCCATCTGTTTGAATTGTTAGACGATGTACCATCGACTAGTATCGTTTCTGGTTCGGTCATCGTGCCTAAAGGGTCGCATTCTTTACGTCCAGTATACCTAATCTCAGGGTGCGTTGATGAGCTCGCAACATTATAAGCAATCCCAATGTTCCCTGTAGCAGACAATCCAATACACGGCATCCATCTGTTTTCAGCATCTGGTGAATATGTTCCTTCTTGGTATAGTGACCAAGATCCGCCCGATCTTCTGAATTCATACCACCTGATTCCAGCATGATCTGTACCGTCTACGTCCGTTACGTGTGCCGCGACTATTGATTCGTGTGTGCCAAAATTCCGATACATTGATCTATTCATGATTAGCTCTCTAAGGGGGTCAAGATCTGAACCGGTTGGCTGAGGGATACAAGAAAAAGAAGTATACCCACATAACTCAGATTCATGTGCAGAAACACCAATAGTCTGAACCTGACTTAAAGTTGCCGCCCCTGGAGAGGACCAACTAATATCAAGTTCCCACATTTCTATCGCATCTGTTGCAGCACCAGACCATGCATCGTCTCTCATTCTCATGAGCGTAGCTGGGCTTCCTGAAACTGCCGTACCCATTAGAGATACAGGAGTCGCCGCCTGGAACCCAATGGTGCCGAATCGAGGTATAGTAAACCGTTCTGCATTGTGAGCAGTTCCAGCCAACATGGCAGATCGATCGAGTGCATAGACTGAACTTGTACCAGAACCCTCATTAGCGGTTACTATATAAGAATTATCCCAAATAGAATACTTAGGATAATCAGGAAAACTATTGGTATTCACGCTATACGTATAATACGCTCCAGTTGGATCAGGGGTTTGAGAAATTGCAATGTACAGTATTGAACTGGGGGGGCTTGCAAATTCACTTAAAAGCCATCGGTCTGCTCTTTCATCATAGAGAACAATTGGATCCCCGCCACCGGAAGGTGTTCCTGCTAAGGTGCTGAATGCTTGTTCAGCCAAAACAACTGCACCAGATTTGTTCCAAATTTTCACTCTCGTAGCGTTTATCATTTGAACAACATGATTGGGACCAACATCCATACAAGGATCACCTGGACTGGTGTTTGTATTCATACCAGCCCAATTTGCTTCCTCGGTCATTGTTTTGGCATTGGACGTATTGTAGTCTTTTTGAAGAACTGGGTCTATACCCTTGTAAACATTGGGATTGATATTAGGGTTTAATATCCAATCTGCTTTAAAATGGTAACCTAATTTTAAAGGTTTCCCAGAAGGAACTGGAACTTTTGGAATAGGAATGTCTCTCCATGCAGGAGTTTCACCAAGAAATAGGACTTCTATTTCTTCGGGGTTCGTAATTAGGCCATTACGGTTTTGTTGCTGCTGAGCAGAAATACCCATAGCGAGTAGGATTGCTCCTACAGCAAAAATAAAGTTATTCATGAAATTTGAGTTAATTATATACTTAATGCACCTTGAATATACCAAATTCTGGAAAACCAAATGTCAGGATTCGACATTTTGTCTGCTAAGATTCAATTCTTAAATCCCAGGAATTGAACCTTAGTTATTTAAAATAGCTTCAGCGTAGTTTTCCCAACTCATTTTTTTTGTTGACTCCACTACATTTTCTCTATCAATCGGCTTTTCGATCATTAGATTCATTTGTTCAGCCATATGGTTGAGATCTTCGGTTTTAGCGAGATAACCATTGAAACCGTGTTGAATGGTTTCAGGAAAGTGTCCTACTTCAGTTGCCAGTATAGGCATTTTGAAATTATAGCTCAAGCTTTCTACACCAGACGGTGTCGCGGTTAGATAAAAAAGAACTACTGCGTCACTTACTTGAAAATATTTGTGTACGTCTTCATTTGGAACAAACTCGTTAATTACCATACATTTATTTTCAATGCCTAGTTGTTGGATTAAATCTAATGGACGATAGTTTTTTTCATCATCGGCCTTTTTAGTGAAAATTGCTTTCGCAATTCCAAAGAATAAATTTTTCAGTTTCGTAGATAATTTACGGTTATCTAAAGTGTTCCAAAACGATTCTCCACAAATCAAGAAAGAGACATCATCTCTTTTCTCGGTTAATTTAGCAAATGCTTCAATAGCATGGTGTAAGCCTTTGTATTTTCTAATAAATCCAAAGTACAGGAAAACGTACTTTTCAAGGTTATGCTTGCGCTTAAATGCTTCCACATCGAAATCATTTTTAGGCTCAAAAATGGTGTAGATTGGGTGGTACAGTTTGATAATAGTCTTTTGATTTTTTTCTGCTGTCCTCGTGCCATTTTCAGTAAGAAAAAATGGTTGATTCGGAAAGATTTCTTTTAGCTCATTTGCGGTCTTGTTCGCGTGCACAATATAGCTGTCAGCTATCCTCAACCCTCTCTTTGTGAGCTTTTTATCTACACTGCTATTTTCTTTAGGAACAACAAAATGAAGGTCAAAAACAATTTCTATACTGGTATGCTTTTTTATTTTTTTTGCAATTTTATGAAGTGGAATTCCTTGATGGGCATTGTACCACTGAAAAATGACCATTTCCGGATTAATTTCTTTAATTAATCGAAAAGTTTCATTCCATGTTTTTGGTCTGTTGTAATTCGTAATATAGGTTACTTTTACGTTCGTACCTTCTAAGAAATCTAGTTTCGACTTCTTATCGATGAATTCTCTTGGTACAATAGCGGGATATTGTTGTGTCCATGATATTAAAAAGACTTCTACACCCTCCTTCGAATCAAGTACTTTAGCTAATGCGGTGTTGTAATTGGCAATTCCTCCTTTAAATTGAGGACCAGGGCCGAAGCAAATAATTTTACGAGCCATTAGCTAACTTCTTGGCAATGTTTATCGTAAACTCTTTTCATTCCTTCTCGAATAGATATTTTAGGTTCCCAACCCAGTTTGTCTTTTACATAATCCATATTGCAATATCTTGCATGAACACCTACAGGCTTATCAAGCAGTGGTTTTATTTCTGGGCTGTAACCTGCAAACTCTGTGAAAAGATCTATTATTTCAAGGAAAGAGGTTAGCCTTCCTTGACCAATATTAATGGCAGACCCGTCTGTAATTTTTTCCATGGCCAATAGCGTGCAGTCAAGAACATCATCAATATGAACAAAGTCTCTGCCTTGTTTGCCACTTCCCCAAACTTCAAATGGTTCTTCTTTATTAGCAGCTCTTCTAGCTATTGCCGGTACTGGGTAGGTGAGATCTTGATCTTCACCATAACCTGAAAATGGACGTATACAGGTGACGGAAACTCCATAATATTTTGCAGCAATATGCGCCAAGTATTCTCCAGTTAGTTTTGACCAACCATAGGTCATGTCTGGTTGACCCATTTGATTAAAATCAATATCGGCTTCTTTTAATGCCACGGCACCCCCATCGGTCTGCAAATCTACGGGATATGCTGCGCTGGAACTTGGATACAAACACCTCGCAGGTTTGTGCTTGCAAACCCAATAGAAAAATTCAGCATCTATTGATAGATCAAGTGCAACCATCATCGGGTCCCCATCTATTTTAGCTCTTCCGCCTACTATTGCAGCAAAATGATATACATCCGCAATTTTGTCTGCTCCTTCCAAATTATATTCTGTTTGAAAATAGTCGTCACATTCTACCATTTTTCTTAGCAAGAATCTAAAATCAGTATTTAAGAAAACCAGTCGCTCATCATTACCATATACTTCAGCCCCATTAACTTCTTTTACTTTTTTTTGGCCCAACCAAGTTGAAGGATGTGTACCCACTGATAAATCATCTACAAAAATAATTCGATCGTCTGTAGATTGATATAATCTTGATACCATATTTCTTCCTACAAACCCGCAACCTCCTGAAACTAAATGTGTCTTCATTATACAGAATAAATTAAATAATTGTCAAAACTAAAAAAATTAAGTGTAGCGTAACCAATGCAGTCAGTAAACATTATGTTCATAAACAAGTTTGGATTGTTTTTTGATAAATAAAAAACATATTAATTTAGTGTGTAGGTGAATACGATAAAGGTCATAGCTATATTTTGTTTGTTGCCCACATTTTTATTTGGTCAAAATAGCGTAGATGAAAATGGGTTAAGGCAAGGAACTTGGTCTAAGAAATGGGAGAATGGAAAGACGCGGTATAAAGGTCAGTTTGAAGATGACAAAGCAGTAGGTGTTTTTTATTATTGGTACGCCGACGGAAATCCACAATCGATATTAAGTTACATCGGAAAAGGACATATTGCGCATTGTAAGATTTATGGTGTAGACGGCAATATTGCGGCCAAAGGCAAATACATTGATCAAATGAAGGATAGTACCTGGCTGTATTATGATTACCAAGGACGCTTAAGGACTAAGAACAACTATAACGAAGGTTTGATGGAGGGGGAACAGGTAACATATAGCTACAAAGGCAAGATTGTTGAAATAATCAACTATTACGATGATAAAAAACACGGCAAATGGGTACAGTTTTATGATAATGGGGCAGTACGATTGAAAGGAAATTGGAATGAAGGTTTTCCAAATGGAAAAATTTACAATTACCGAGAATCTGGCACATTAAAGTCTCAAGGTCAATATAAGGACAGAAAAAAACACGGTTATTGGCGTTTGTATGCAGCTGGTGGAGATTTAGAAAAAAAAGTACTTTATTTAGCGGGTAATTTAATTGAAGGAAAAGCGTTAGAAGCTTATGAGTCTAGTATTGAAAGTAGAAAAGAGGGCTCGAAAAACAAACATGAATAGAATTATAAGTATGCTTCCTTTTTCAATAAATAAAATTAAGACAGCAACGGCATTTGTTACAATTGCAATACTGGTTTGTTTTTTTATGCAATCTTGTAAAAGAAATGTGGGCGATCCCGTTGATTTAAAACAAGAGTATTTCCCGGTTGATATTGGCAATTGGATTATATACGATGTAGTAGATATTAGACACGATATTAATCACGATACGCTCAATTATCAAATAAAAGAAATAATTACTGCTGATTTTTTTGATAATTCAGGACGGTTGGCTCAGCGTGTTGAGCGGTATGTTAGAGATTCTGAAGCAGAACCTTGGCAATTTGGAGATGTGTGGCATTCAATTAGAACCTCGAGAACAGCAGAGAAAGTGGAAGAAGATGAACGTTTTGTAAAATTGATTTTTCCAGTTACAGAATTCAAATATTGGGATGGTAATGCATATAATCAGCGGGTCTCTTGGGAATATTACTTTGACAGTATTGATTATGCTGGCACGGTTGGCTCTATTGTATATGACAGTTTAGCTTATGTCATGCAACGGGAAAATTCAAACTTTGTAGAATATGAACAAGCGTTTGAGGTATATGCAAAAAATATAGGACTCGTGGAAAAACAATTAATTGATTTGGACGTACGTTCAGGAATGATCATTCTGGACAGTATTGTAAAGGGCACTGAATTGTATCAAACTGCGATTGATTACGGGAGCAATTGATGATTAAGGTTATTTTTTTGAGTTTATTGATTCCATTTCTGTATAATGGAAATGCCCAAACTTCTAATCGTTATTGGGTTCGATTTGCTGATAAAATCAATACACCTTTTTCAATAGAGAGTCCGAATGAATTCTTGAGCCAACGTTCTATTGATAGAAGGTTGAAATCTAACGTTGCCGTTGATGGGCAGGATCTACCTGTGGATCCAATGTATATTAGTGAGTTATCTATTTTGGGGGGAGTTACAATTTGGAACAGTTCTAAATGGTTTAATGCGGTAAGTATTCATGTATCTGATTCTTTAACCCTAGATAGTATTGCTTCTCTGCCGTTTGTTTTAAGCATTGATAAGGTGAAATCGCTACCGTTGGATCCCAAAATTGAATTTGCTACAAAAAGTCTTGGACATTCTAATTATCATCACTTGTATTATGGAATGGCTTTTCGGCAAATTGAGATGCATACCGGTCAGCTCTTGCATAATCTAGGATTTGATGGAGCAGGTATGACTATTGCGGTGCTTGATGCCGGATTTGATAGGGTAGACGAAGTAGATGTATTCTCCACAATCATTTCAGAAGGTCGTTTGTTGAGTACGCGGGATTTTGTTGATGGAAATAATTATGTCTTTAACTCCAGTCAGCACGGTACAGCAGTTTTATCGTGTATGGGAGCGAATACTCCAGGTAAAATGGTTGGTACTGCGCCAAAAGCCAATTATGTATTAATTAGAACTGAAGACGTAGCTTCTGAATCTTTAGTGGAAGAGGATAATTGGATTGCCGGTGCGGAATTTGCGGATAGCATAGGAGCGGATATTTTGAATACCTCCCTCGGTTATACGCAATTTGATGATTCTTCCATGAACCATACTTACGCGGATATGGATGGAAATACAACGAGAATTTCAATAGCTGCTGATATCGCCGCATCTAGAGGTATTCTGGTTGTAACTAGTGCAGGAAATATGGGAAGTCAACCATGGTACTACATTTCTGCTCCAGCTGATGCAGATAGCACGATAGCAGTTGCTGCAGTCGATTCTTTTATGGTACGAGCTGTTTTTAGTAGCTATGGACCAGCCAGTGATGGCGATTTGAAGCCGAATGTTGCTTCTATGGGTTTTCGAACTGCTTGTACTTTTCCAAATGGAAATGTACAGCAGGCCAATGGTACTTCATTCAGCGCGCCTGTTCTTGCTGGTATGGCTGCCTGTTTGTGGCAGGCATTCCCCAATAAGTCTAACATGGAAATAAAATCATTGATCGAGAGAAGCGGGCATCAATACAATACACCTGATTATTCTTTGGGTTATGGTGTTCCTAATTTTTATGAAGCTTATTTGTTAGGTAAAGAAGAATCTCTCAGTAATTCAGATGAATTGCTGCGTGTATTTCCAACTCAGTTTACAGACAAACTGAATATTCATTTCCATAGTCAAGGTACGGGTAATTGGAAATTAAGCGTATTGAATAATATAGGTCAAGAGCTATTCGTTAAATCTTTAGATGTTACTGATAATCAATATGTTCAAACGGTTTTGACCGATGAGTTAATGAGGTTAAGTATGGGCAATTATTTTATTTGCCTCTCTAAAGATGACCAAGAAATATCCGTTAGCAAAGTGTTGAAAATAATTCCTTAGTAAATTAGCTATTTGATGTTAACAGCAACTAGTTTCTGGTTTTCTAAAAACCCTTCCAATTTGTCATCAATTTGCACTGACCCAACTCCCGCAGGTGTTCCTGTAAAGATTAAATCTCCAATTTTTAGCGTGAAATATTGAGAAACAAATGCAATGAGTTCGTCTATTTTAAAAATCATGTCTTTTGTATTCCCAGACTGGACTACGTTGCCATTTTTGAATAATTCAAAGTTAAGATTGTTGAGATCATCCAATTGGTTTTTTGCGATGTATTGGCTACCAAGAACCGCAGAACCATCAAATGCTTTTGCCTTTTCCCAGGGGTGGCCGTCTTTTTTACACTGCTTTTGAATATCTCTTGCCGTGAAATCTATTCCTAATCCAATTTCTTCGTAGTATTTGTGGGCAAACTTTTTTTGTATGTTTTTACCCAGTCGGTTTATTTTTACTACAATTTCTAGTTCATACTGTAAATCAGAAGTAAAGCTAGGGTAGAATAGGGGGTTTCTTCTAGGCAATATTGCCGTTTCTGGTTTTAAAAAAAACAATGGTTCTTTCGGAACTTTATTTCCGAGTTCGATGGCATGCTCAGCATAATTTCTACCAATGCAAATTATTTTCATTGATTAATACGGTTTTTAATTCGCGTTATAACCTCTTTAGTGTAACCTGGGAAATCTCCTTTCATCATCCATGAATAATAGCCAGGTTCTCTTCTAAATGTCTCTTCTACACTCTTCCCCTTATTCTTGCCGAAATTAAATATTTCAACTCCTTCATCAGTAATGCCTATTCTTCTGGCAAAATCTGCAGTTTTTGGTCCCATTGTGGAGTATGCAGATAAGAATTCAATATCGCCTGATAAATCCTTATATTTTTCTAGTTGTGCCTCCAGCACCTCGTAGGTAGCCAAAGTGTCAGCTTCGGCACTGTGTGCGTTCGTCAAATCTTTATCACAGTAGAATTGATAGGCAGCGACTAAAGTGCGTTGCTCTTTTTTATGAAATATATTTTGAATGTCAACGCATTTTCTTTCTTCCATTTTAAAAGCAATTTCTGACCTAAGAAATTCTTCTATTAATAGAGGGACATCAAATCGATTGGAGTTGAACCCAGCCAAATCCGAATCTGCTATAAATGCTGCTATTCTTGCAGCAGATTCAGTAAAAGTTGGTGCATTAGCTACATCAATGTCATATATCCCATGAATTTCTGAAGTTTCCAATGGAATAGGCATCTCGGGATTGATTCGCATCGTTAACGTTTCTTTCGAATAGTCAGGATTCACTTTTAAAATTGAAATTTCTACAATTCTATCTGTCGCAACGTTAATTCCTGTTGTTTCAAGGTCAAAAACGGCAAGGGGTTTAATTAAGTTTAAATTCATTATCAGTTGTATGGCTTTAAATAGCTGTTTTAATCTGGTTATTGTGTAAGGTTGTCAAGGAGGTTAAAAAATTATACTACAAATTTACTCCGTCACTGAAGTTTAGATATTTTTATTGTTTTGGCAATTTCTTCTTCTTTATAATCGAATTCAGACACTTCCCAGCTTATATTCTTAATCGGATAACCTGGCATTGCAATGTCTGCAGAGTAGATACCAGGGTCTAAAGTGATGGTAAAAACACCGTTATTTTTATTAGGCCTAAAATCTCCTATTAAGTCAGACTCATCATTGTAGATTGTGATTTCTCCATCCATGATTGCCTGCGCAGAAACATCATCTATAACAGAGGTTTTGTATACTGCTGGATTGAGAAGTACATCATTAAATGTGATGCGATAGATGTCCAAATCGCCAAAGCCGCCTTTTCTCGAAGACGAAATATAAGCGTGTTTGTAGTCTGCTGGAAAACAAATGGTGTTTTCGTCTTGAGGAGTGTTTAGAGGATATCCTAGGTTTTCGGGTTCACCCCAGGTATTTTCTTCCGGATTCCAAAGTACCTTATATAAATCCATTCCGCCCATTCCATAATGACCGTTGGATGAAAAATAGAGTGTTTGACCGTCGGGTGCTAAACTTGGGTATTCTTCATTGCCTGTTGTATTGAGTGATTCAACATTTTGAGTGTTCCCCCATTTACCAGTGGGTAATTTTCTCGTCATATAGATGTCATATCCACCTTTACCACCTGGCCTATTACTGGAAAAAATTAAGGTATTACCATCGGTTGATTGTGAACAAGAAATTTCCATATGGGAAGTGTTGACACCTTCCTCTATCAATAATCGTTTCTGCCACGAGCTTCCTTTCTTTATACTCATATAGATGTCTCCATATACATCTCCTTTTCTACCTAAGTTATGGTCTAGGTATACAAACATTTTAGAACCGTCATCAAGTATTCCTACAATCTCTTCGTCAAGAGATGTATTGACTGCACCAATATTTTTAGATCCACTAAAATTTCTTCCATTAAATCTTACTTCGTAAATATCTGAAGGATAATATCCATCATACTCAATATTTCCTTTACCCGTTTCTCTCCTGGACGTGAACAAGAATGTTTTCTCATTTTTGGTGACAAATGGGTTGTAATCTGGAAATTCACTATTGATTTTTTTGCCCAAGTTTTTAAAACTTATATTAATTGGGTTTTTCATAATCTTAATTGCATGATCGCAATTTGCACGAGCGAGTGCTGCATTTACAAGATTTTTCCCTGGTTTTAGCAAATACTCGTCAAAGTACTTTTTAGCCTTATCAAATTCTAAATTTATTTGATATGCTTGTCCAAGATAAAATGAAATTTCTGAATGACTTTTAGGCAAATCATATGCCTTTTGAATGTACCTAGCAGCTGCAGACTTGTTGATGTTTGTTCTCAGGTAACAGATACCTAGTTTATAGTTATAATCGAAATTATTAGGTTCTAATTTAAGGCCATTTTTATATTCATCAATGGCCATTAAATAATTGGTTCTTTTAAAGAACTCTTTAGCATTTCGTTCGTCCCATTGTGCAGAAACGCTTTCTAAAAGTATTGTTAAAAGAAATATGGGTATAAAGTACTTCACTGATAAATTACTCAATCTCGACGTAAAATGTTACAAAATGGATACCAAATTCTTCAAATTACTGATTTTAAATGTAATAATTAACAAATGAATATGGGACAAAAGAAGTT
>Ga0055584_100005081_pt1 | contig 12895 bp, 10 predicted proteins | sample OSDHelmetaG_FD_58716 | JGI IMG/M metagenome (GOLD analysis project Ga0055584, IMG submission 58716) | Pelagic marine sediment microbial communities from the LTER site Helgoland, North Sea, for post-phytoplankton bloom and carbon turnover... | ecosystem: Environmental > Aquatic > Marine >... | reverse complement strand
TGGCCACGCCCCAACAGCGCGCCCTATAAAGCCGAATCCGGGCCGGGACGCAAGAACACCCGGGCTGTTTTGCGGTCAGGCCAGAACGATTTTCTCGCGATGATCAACAACAGCCCGTGTTGCATTGCGCGTGTCGATCACCAGAGGACTGGCAGCAACCAGCGCAGCGTAGTCGATGGCATCGTGATCGGTCACGATCAGGGCAACGTCATGGCCCCCGCCAACGACATCAGCCCATGGAACACTTTCGCGTCCTGAAAGCTCGGCATGTTCACGCCCGGTCTGAATGACCCCGATGTAGGGATCATGAAATGAGACGACGGCGCCACGTGCTTCCAGAAGCGAGGTCAGCTTCAGGGCCGGGCTTTCACGGATATCATCCACGTTCTTCTTGTAGGCCATGCCCATCAGCAGGACCTTTGCGCCGTTCAGACCACGGGCGAAGCGCTTGTCGAGTTCCTCACCCAGGCGCGCAACGATGTGTGCGGGCATGGCCGTGTTGACCTCACCCGCCAGTTCGATGAAGCGGGTCGCCACATCGAACTCACGTGCCTTCCAGGTCAGATAGAACGGATCAATGGGAATGCAGTGACCGCCCAGACCGGGGCCTGGATAAAACGGCATGTAGCCAAACGGCTTGGATTTGGCCGCTTCGATAACTTCCCAGATGTCGATGCCCATGCTGTCGTAGACAAGCTTGAGTTCGTTCACGAGCGCAATATTGACCGACCGGAAGATGTTCTCGGTCAGTTTGACGGCTTCTGCCGTGCTGGTGTCGGTGACCGGCACCGTACCGGCGCTGGTGATCGCCTCATAAAAGGCACAAGCTGCAGAGCGCGCGGGCTCACCATCACCCCCAACGACTTTGGGTATCTGCGTCGTCCCGTAATCGATGTTGCCCGGGTCTTCCCGCTCGGGCGAATAGGCTAGCAGGAAGTCTGTTCCCGACTTCAGACCGCTGGCCTCCAAAACGGGTTTGACGAGATCCTCGGTCGTGCCGGGATAAGTCGTTGATTCCAGGATCACCAGTTGCCCTGCACGCAGGGATGCTGCGATGGCCTGGGAAGTCAGCTCGACATACCGCATGTCGGGTTCGCGATTGACGGTCAGCGGCGTCGGCACACAGATCAGGACGATGTCGGCTTCACCCAATCGCTGCATGTCGGTCGTCGCTGCAAAGCGACCCGATTGCGCGAGGGCCCCGGTTGCATCGGAATCGATATGGCGAATGTAGCTTTCACCTGCATCCAACCGGCTGATTTTTTCAGGATCGGAATCAAAGCCGATCACATGGAAACCTGCGGCATGTGCAGCCAGCACCAGGGGCAGGCCGACATAGCCCAGCCCGATCACGCCCACACTTGCACGGCGGTCCCCGATCAGGCCGCCCAAATCTTCAATCTTGCTCATAATTGTCCGTTTATCGGCTTGTCGTTGCCAAGGGAAGCAGCCCCAGTAACCATTTCTGTGGCCACGATCCACCAATCTGGATGCAGATCACGCAATCGGGCGGCAACCGCCTGGGCCTGATGCAGTGTTGCAGCAAGACCAAAGCAGGTTGCGCCGCTACCGCTCATGCGGGCCAGCCCGATATTCCGCTGTCTGCGCAAGGCATCGAGCACCTCGACAATCAGCGGTTCCAGCCGGCATGCTGCCTCTTCGAGATCGTTGCTGCGCCGCGCCAGTTCCCTGACCAGATCGTCGAATCCGGCAAGTCGGGCCTCCAGGGGGTCGGCTGCGGAGAAGTCACCAGAACGCTCTCCGAAGACCTGTGGTGTCGACAGCGGCCTGCCAGGATTCACAAGCACCATGGCTGCCGAAGGTAATTGCGGCGCGGTGCGGATGACTTCCCCGATCCCCGAAACGAGAATCGGTTGCTCGCTGAGGCACGGTGGCACATCAGCACCCAGGGTTTGCGCGATAGGATTCAAATCCTCAGGTCCACCGATCAGGCGGGCCACCGCCTTCAGCATTGCAGCGGCATCAGCAGAGCCGCCGCCTATGCCGGATGCAACAGGAAGGTTTTTTTCCAGGTGCACACGGAAGGCGCCACGGTGGTCCATTTTCCGGCGCACCACATCAACAGCACGCATCACCAAATTGTCCCTGGAATCTTCATCAGCAAGTGCAGCTGCAAAGGGTCCACTCACGTCCAGGCTGTCGGCATCGGCGTGTGCGAGCCAAAGCCTGTCTGCGATCCCTGCCCGAACAAACAGGCTGTCGAGCGCGTGGAGCCCGTCCTCGCGACGGCCTGTCACATGCAGGTAGAGATTGATCTTGGCTCTTGCCTTGATCGGTCCCGGGTCGGCCTGCATCGGGTCAGATATCGTTGCCGTCTGAAAGGCCTGACTGCAGCTTGGTCTGGATCGCATCGACCAGTTCCGGATCGTCTTCGCCCAACGACATGGCGCGGCGCCACTGGAATCTGGCCTCGGCCCGGCGGCCTACCATCCAGTAGGCATCACCCAGGTGATCGTTGATAACCGGATCGCCAGGTTCGTATTCGACCGCACGCTCCAGCTGCACCACGGCATCGTCGAACCGGCCGAGCCGATAATAGGCCCAGCCCAGACTGTCGGTAATGAAGCCGTCCAGTGGCCGTTGGTTCACCGCACGCTCGATCATGTCGAGGGCTTCATCCAGCCGCTCGCCCCGGTCGACCCATGTGTAACCCAGATAATTCAGAACAAAGGGATGGTCGGGCTCGATCTCGAGAGCGGCCAGGAAATCACTTTCCGCACGCGGCCAGTCACCGGCACGTTCCAGTGCAATGCCGCGCACATATCGCAGACGCCAATTGTCCTCGATCTCACTGCCCAGCAGTGCGAACGCAGTATCATAGGCTTCGACAGCCTCCGCCCAACGCTCGTGCACGCGCAGAATGTCGCCAAGCACAACAACCGCATCGCTGCGGTCGGGCCGCTCTTCAACCATCTGGCGCAGAAGAGCGATCGCCTGATCGGGCTGTCCGCCATCATCCTGATTGAGCGCCACCCGCAACCTTGCCGTCCAGTCCAGAGGCGAGCTTGCGCTGATCCGGCGGTAGGCTTCGATCGCTTTGAGATGTTTGCCCTGCATTTCAAGGATGTCACCGATCAGCAGGGAAATGACATCGTTTTGCGGCATCATGTAGGCAGCGACCTGACCATAGGCCAGAGCGATTTCTGGGCCATCGCTCTGTTGGGCTGCACTTGCTACGGCAAACAGGGCTTCGGCGGCGCCATCACGCGCTTCATCGATCTGTGCAACCGGGCTGCCTGAGCCATCAAGCCGTGCAAGCGCGTTTTCAAGCCAGAGTGAATCAGGATTGGCCTCCAGGAACGCACTGTAAAGCGCCTGTGCATCTTCGGGTCGACCGAGCCGCTCCAGGAAGCCGCCATACGCAAGCACCACCCTGTAGGCACCACCGGGCTGACCTTCGACAGATCGCACGAAGGCTTCTTCGGCTTCAACGGGCCGGCCGGCAAGATCCAGGATCAGCGCCAGGTGATAGGACCGCAGAGTATCAAAGCCATCACCCAGGTTCGTTGGTCCCAGGGCATCGACCGCGTCATCGAATTCGCCGCGGCCTGCAGCAACCCAGGCTTCCAGCATGGGCACCAGGATCGTGTTGTAGCCAGTGATCGGCAACCGCGCCAAGGCATCGTCAGCCTCGTCATAGGCACCACGATCAAGCGCGTCCGCGGCCACGGTGAGCGGCGAAAACTGATCGATGCCTTCGCCCACAAGCAGTTTGCGGGCGATCGGCAAAGCTTCCGGGATGCGGCCGGCCGAGACGAGTGCAAAATGGGCCTGACGCATCAGATCCTTGTTGCCGGAATCAGCTGCTAGCGCGACCAGAAGATAGTCGGAAGCCGCCGACATATCGCGTTCGCCAATGGCCGATTGCGCAGCCAGATAGGCGCCCGACGAGGAGGCCGCTGCCGACAATGGCAGCTGGGTAGCACCTGAAAGGTCAACAAACTCGTCGTTTGCCTGTGCAAGCGTTGCAGGTGCCAGGTCGCTGCGCTGCGCTTCCTGGGATTCGCTGCTGGTCTTGCAACCCGACAGCAAGAGCAATGCGGCGACGGCCGCAGTAGCGACAGCACCCAACGAGGTTCCCAATCGGTCGTGGTCACGCATGGTGCGTCACTCTTTCACTGCGATGAACAAGGCATTGAACACGTCACATCCGGTGAGATGCAACGCAATAACGGATACCTTAGACGACGCCGAGCGGCGGCACAAAGCCGGACCGCTCAAACATCCGTGTGGCCGCAAAGCCTGTTACATATTGGGATAATTTGGCCCGCCGCCGCCTTCAGGCGTGACCCACACGATGTTCTGGGTGGGATCCTTGATGTCGCAGGTTTTGCAATGGACGCAGTTCTGCGCGTTGATCTGCAAACGGGGGCCGTCGCTTTCTTCAACAATCTCGTAAACCCCGGCCGGGCAATAGCGTTGCTCGGGCGCATCATAGGTTTCCAGATTGATCCTGATCGGTACGCTGGCATCCTTCAGCGTCAGATGGACGGGCTGGTCTTCTTCATGATTGGTGCTGGCCAGGAACACCGAACTGTTGCGATCAAACGAAAGCTCGCCATCGGGCTTGGGATAGTCGATGGGCTTGCATTCACTCTTGGGCTTGAGCGACGTGTGATCGGGCCGGTTGTGGAAGGTCCATGGGGCCTTGCCGCGCAGCAGAACCGTATCGATCGCCGAATAGATCAGACCTGCCCAGAATCCCTTGTGGAAGCTGGGGCGGATGTTGCGGACCTTGTGGAGTTCGTCCCACAGCCAGGTTTTCTTCAAACGCTCGGGATAGCTGGTGACTTCCATCGTTGCCGGGTTTTCCTCACCCAGCCACTCGAAGACAGCTTCGGCGGCCGTCATGCCGCTTTTCATGGCGGTATGGCTGCCCTTGATCTTGGGCACGTTCACGAAACCGGCCGAACACCCGATCAACGCACCGCCAGGGAACGTCAGTTTGGGAATCGACTGGAAGCCGCCCTCGTTGATGGCCCGTGCGCCATAGGCAACGCGCTTGCCGCCCTCGAAAAACTTGCGGATTTCAGGATGCGTCTTGAAACGCTGGAATTCCTCGAAGGGAGAGAGATAGGGATTCTCGTAATCAAGGCCGACCACGTAACCCACTGAAACCTGATTGTTCTCCAGGTGGTAGAGGAACGAACCACCATAGGTCTTGCGATCCATCGGCCAGCCGGTCGTGTGAACCACCAGGCCTTCCTTGTGTTTGGCCGGATCGATCTCCCACAGCTCCTTGATGCCGATGCCATAGGTCTGGGGGTCAACACCTTCGCGCAGGTCGAAATGTTCCATCAGCTGCTTGGAGAGATGGCCGCGGCAGCCTTCAGCAAACAGGGTCTGGCGGGCATGCAGTTCGATGCCAGGCTCGTAATGGGCCTTTTTCTCACCGTCCTTGCCGATACCCATGTCGCCGGTTGCAACGCCTTTGACCGAGCCATCGTCGTTGAACAGCACCTCGGCAGCAGCAAAGCCCGGAAAGACTTCCACGCCTGCAGCTTCGGCCTGTTCACCCAGCCAACGGCAGACATTGCCAAGGCTCACGATGTAGTTGCCATGATTGTTCATCTGCGGCGGTGTGGGCAGGCGAATCGCATTGGAATGGGTCAGAAAGAGGAACCGGTCCTCGCCCGCAGGCGTATTGAGCGGCGCACCCTTTTCCTTCCAGTCTGGAATCAACTCATCAAGCGCACGAGGCTCCATCACGGCGCCTGAGAGAATATGGGCTCCGACTTCCGAGCCCTTCTCGATCAGGCAAACGCTGATCTCCTTGCCACTCTCTTCAGCAAGCTGGCGCAGACGAATCGCTGCCGCCAGCCCGGCGGGGCCACCGCCCACGATCATGACGTCGAATTCCATGCTTTCGCGTTGCACGTCGTCCATTGGAACATCCCAACCAGGTTGATCTTAGATTTGTCCTTGTCATAACCCGTATTTTTGACGAGCACCATGGTTCCCAAGGCGGATATCTGCCCAAACATGGAGAAGTCCTGCCCGCCACGTTATGGTCTCCTCCATGACTATGGACAGGCAACAGGCAGCCGCGCTTCTGCGCTGGTACGGTGAGGTGGGCGTCGATGAGGCGGTCGCCCTCCATCCTGTCGATCGCTTTCATGTGCCACCGCCTCAACCGGCCGCACTGCCGAGCGAAGCTGCGGGCAGCGCACCTGCCCCAGCCCAAAGGGTCGCAGCCCCCGCCCCCGTGGCGGATACCGGCGAAGTGAGTGCCTTGGCCGCCGCCGCCTCAACACACGAGGAACTCATCGCCGCGATCAACGCATTTGATGGTTGCCCGCTCAAACGCACGGCGACAACAACCTGCATCTATGACGGCAACCCCCAGGCCAGAATCATGATGGTCGGTGAGGCGCCGGGCCGCGAAGAAGATCGCGTGGGCAAGCCGTTTGTGGGGCCGGCAGGCCAGTTGCTCGACAAGATGCTGGCTTCCATCGGACTGGACCGCAGCCAAGTTTACATCACCAACACGCTTTACTGGCGACCACCTGGAAACCGCACGCCAACACCAGAAGAGATTGCCCTGTGCCTGCCCTTCCTGGAGCGTCAGGTCGCCCTGATCCAACCCGGCATCCTGATCTACACAGGCGGCACCGCAGCCAAGGCGATGTTGAACCGCAGCGAAGGCATCACGCGCCTGCGCGGGCGCTGGTTCTCTCTGGAACGAGAAGGGCGTGAAGCCATTCCGGCCATGGCCATGTTTCATCCGGCCTATCTGTTGCGTCAGCCCGCACGGAAACGCGAATCATGGCGCGACCTCCTGGCGATTCGCGAGAAAATCGATGCGCTGGAACTTCTCCAAAGCGCGACTCGGCAGGAATCATGACGCCAACCCTGTCAAGTTGTCCGCTTCTGGCCAACTCCCTATAAGAACGGCCGCAGGGGATAATGAGGCGGCGACAGGAATGACGGGGGCAGCTGCGACAGACACGATCAAGCGTGGCTGTGTGCATTCAGTACTCAAGACGACGCTTGCCTCCCTGACCGTCCTGGTTTTGTGGGCTGCTTCATCGTGGGCACAGACAACCCCGCCTCTCCCGCAGATCAAACCCGCACCGATCAGTGATGAGATTGCCATTGCTTCGGCGATTCCCGACCATGACCTGCTGATTGCCGAACCGGCACTTGCCGCGGCGGCCATTCCGGTTCCTGCGACAAAGCCTGCGATTCCCGATGCCGTGCTTTTCGTTGCGCTCTCAGCAAACGATGTCGATCGCTACAAAAGGATCTTCGCGGCCCAGCAACTTGCCGACTGGACCACAGCCGATCGTCTGATCGATCAGCTTAGCGACCGTATCCTGATGGGTCATGTTCTGGCACAGCGCTACATGCACCCCACAGGCTGGCACTCAAGCTATGGGGAACTGAGCGCCTGGCTGGTGGACTATGCCGATCATCCCGATGCCGAGCGCATCTATCGCCTGGCGCTGCGACGTCAGCCCGAAGGTTCAGCGGCACCTCAGCCGCCGCGTGAGGGCCGCCTGGATGACGTCGAGTATGTCGGTAGGGCGCTGCAGCCGGCCAGCGATGCCGTTGATGAAGCATCCTGGGATCACCTGTCATCTGGTGAACGCAGCACCTTGCGCGGGATCGTGGCACAGGTACGCCGCAATGTTCTGGCAGGCGCCAACACCGCCGCACGAAATCTGCTGAGCGATGCAACCTTCGTTTCCCTGGCTGATGATCTGACCAAAGACAGGATGGCAGCCGAGGTTGCCCGCGGTTACTTCGTGGGCGGCGATGACGATACGGCCCGCGCGCTGGTCGAACCCGCCCTTGAGCGCTCCGGCAGCAAGGCAACACTGGCCGCCTGGATCGCCGGCCTGGCCGCGTACCGCCAGGATGATCTGCAGGCTTCACGCCATGCCTTCGAAATCCTCTCGGCAGGCCGTCGGGACGAAGACCTGGTGGCTGCGGGCGCCTATTGGGCTGCGCGCATCAACCTTCTGGTTGGTGACCCAGAAAAGGTCGGCACCTATCTCAATACCGCGCTGGCGCGCCCCTACAGTTTTTACGGCCTTCTGGCCCAACATGCCCTGGGTGGCGAGATTGTGCTCAATGAGCGCCTTCCTGTGCTTTCCGATACCGAACGCGCGACACTGGCGGTTCTCCCGGAAGTGCGCCGCGCCATTGCCTTGGCCCAGGTAGGCCAGCAACACCGGGCCGATCAGGAATTTGATGCCGTGAATGCCTATGACCGCCCGGGTCTGGCAGTGGCGATGCTGCGTCTGGCAGTCGACCTGGATCTTCCTGCCGCCCAGTACCGTCTGGGCCGGGAGTTGCTCTATGGCTATTCGGAACGGTTCGATGCCGCGCTCTATCCCGTGCCGGCCTGGCGCCCGTCTGATGGCTTCGAGGTTGATCCCGCTCTGCTCTTTGCCGTCATGCGCCGCGAGTCCGAATTCCGCGCGTTTTCCAGCAGCGACGCGGGTGCCCAGGGGCCCATGCAGATCATGCCCAGCACCGCAGCTTATGTCAGTGGTGACGATGCTTTCACGGGATCCAAAAAACACCTGCTCAACGATCCGGTTGTGGCACTCGATCTGGGTCAGGACTACATCGACTATCTTCTTGAACTCAACAGCGTTCGGGGAAACCTGTTCTTTGCACTTGCTGCCTACAATGGCGGCCCCGGCAACCTGAACAAATGGGTCGAGGCGACCGGCGCGACCTTTGACCCCCTGCTGTTCATCGAAACCATCCCATCGCGCGAAACACGCTTCTTTATTGAACGTGTCATGGCCAATTACTGGATCTACCGCTTGCGTCTGGACCAACCGGTGACCACGTTGGACATGGTCGCCGCAGGTCAGTGGCCGCTCTATCAGGATGGGGAGACATTCATTGCCGGGAATTAATGAGAGCAAGGAGTTTCTGCCAGTCCAGATCGCTGTTCTGACGGTTTCGGACACACGCACGTTGGAAGACGACAAGTCTGGCAACATTCTGGTCGACCGGCTGACTTCGGCCGGTCATGTCCTTGCCGACCGGCGCATTGTCGAAGACGAGCAGGGTGAGATTGAAAAAGCTCTGCGCGGCTGGATTGGTGATGACAGCGTCGACGTCATCCTTGCAACCGGCGGCACCGGCGTGACCGGACGCGATGTCACACCTGAAGCCTTCGAAGCCGTCTATGAGAAAGCGATTCCGGGATTTGGCGAACTGTTCCGCTGGCTCTCGTACCAGAAGATCGGCACCTCGACGGTGCAGTCACGCGCGACGGCCGGCGTAGCGGGAGGCACCTATCTGTTTGCCCTGCCCGGATCACCCGGTGCCTGCAAGGACGCCTGGGATGACATCCTGGTTCACCAGCTCGATTACCGTTTCGGGCCCTGCAATTTCGTGGAGTTGATGCCACGCTTGACTGAAACGGGGCGCGCTACAGCGCGAAAATAGCGGCATGGCAAGGTTGTTGAGTACCGCTGAAGCGGCGGCTGCGGGTATGGCCATTGCCGTCACTGCGCGCGAGCATCCCGAACGCCCCGCCATCCTTGCACCCTCTGGCAATCGTAGCTTTGCCGAACTCAATGCCAACGCCAACCGTGTCGCGCGTATGCTGCGACAGGCCGGCCTGAAACAAGGCGACGGCGTTGCACTGCTGTGTACCAACAGGCCGGAATTCGTCGAGGTGATCATGGGCGTCATGCGCTGCGGTATGCGCATCACACCGATCAACTGGCATCTGGCAGCGGAAGAATCGGCCTATATCGTTGAAGATTGTGAAGCCCGCGTCCTGTTTGCCGATATTGCCTGCGAAGAATCAGCCAGCCTCGCCCGTGCGTTACCGCGTGTGGCGTTCGGATTTGCCATCGGTGGTGACATCGACGGCTTCGAATCCTATGAGACCACCCTTCAATCTCTGCCCGGCGATGACATCGAAGATCCCGTCATCGGCGAGCGCATGCTCTATACCTCCGGCACGACGGGCAGACCCAAGGGCGTCAAGTTCCTGCACAAACGCAAGATACCGCTGCTGCCGGCACTGACCGCTTCGGCCGATCTTCACCCTGAAACCGATCTTCTGCTCAATCCAAGCCCGCTTTATCACGCCGCACCCATGAGCCTGAATCTGTGGTGGGCGCTCAACCAGGGCATCGGCATGGTCGTGATGGAGCGCTTTGATGCAGCAGAGTTTCTGGCCCTGATCGAGCGCCACAAGGTGACGCACAGTCACGTCGTGCCGGTCATGTTCCAGCGCCTGCTCGATCTGCCCGAGGAAGTCCGCGACAGCTTTGATATCTCGTCGCTGCGCTGGATGCTGCACGGATCAGCGCCCTGCTCACGCGCCCTCAAGGACCGCATGATCGACTGGCTTGGTCCGATCCTCCACGAGTTCTTCGGCGGCACCGAAGGGGCACTGGTTTACAGCACGCCCCGGGACTGGGCCGCGCATCCAGGCACGGTCGGCAAACCGGTTCCTGACGGCGCCATCGCCATCATGGACACCGAAGGCCAGCAGCGCCCGGTCGGTGAGGTCGGAATCGTCTATCTGCGCGCGCCCGATACCGAACAGTTCATCTATTTCAAGGCAGCCGAGAAAACCCAGGCCAGCCGGCGTGGCGACTGGTTCACCATGGGCGACATGGGTTACGTCGACCGCTCGGGTTACCTCTATCTGACCGGCCGTGATGCCGACACGGTCGTGTCGGGCGGCGTCAATATCTATCCAGCCGAGATCGACCTGGTGCTCAACACCCATCCCCTGGTCAAGGAAGCCGTGTGTTTCGGCGTTCCAAGCGAGCGCTGGGGAGAGGAGATCAAGGCTGTGGTCGCGCTCGAGGACGGCGTCGAAGTGGACGAAGACCTGATCGACGATCTTCTGGATCACAGCCGCAAACACATCGCCGGATTCAAGCTGCCGAAGTCTTTCGAGTTCGTCGAAGACTTGCCCCGTTCGAGCGTCGGCAAGGTCATGCGTGGCGACCTGAGCAAACTGTTCCGGTCAGACGCTGAAACCTGACGCCGAGCCGATTACCACCTACTCCGCTGCGGCCGGAACGGCGTCCATTCGCGGCCGCCGCGTGATCGACATGACCATTGCCAGGATCGCCAGATTGATCACGTTGAAGGCAAATCCGACCGCAAAGGCCCAACGATAGGTGCCCATGTAATCAAATCCGACACCGGCAAGCTGTCCGCCGATTGCCATGCCGGTGGCACCAAACAAGAAGATCGCCCCGACCCGCCAGCCGATGCTGTGGGCTGGATAGATCGAACGCAGGGCTACCGCATACATCGGCACCAGGCCACCGAACCCAAGGCCAAAAATCGTTGCGCCGATGTAGAGCACAATCAGGCTGTCGAACGGGATCATGATCAGAATGCCGGCGGCCTGCAGGCTTGATCCGATCAGCATGGCATTCAGCCCGCCAATACGGTCAGCAAAGAAGCCGATCCCCAGACGCCCGACAAACGACAGGGCCATGATCCAGGCCAGGAGATAGGCACCCTGCGTGCTGGTGTAACCAATGTCGCGAGCATGGGAAGCCACATGGAGCAGCGGCATGGCCATCGCGATGCAGCAGCAGAAGATCGCCAGGCACAACAGGATCAACGGCTTGTTTTCAGCCATGCTGCCAAAGCGCACGCCACCCAGCCGTGCCGCGACCCGTGAAGTCGCAAGTTCGGCCCAGCCGGGGGGGCGCCCGTACAGCATGAGAACCAGCGGCGGCATGGTCACCATGGCAAACACGCCATAGATGAAGAGCGCACCGCGCCAGCCGTAGTCGGCGATAAGCGAGTCGAAGACCGCTGGCCAGATCATGCCCGCCAGACCCTGGCCCGACGCAACGATGGCCACAGCAAGACCGCGCCGTTTGTCGAACCAGCGCGTCGCGGTCGCAATCAGAGGAGCAAACAGGGTGGCGTTGCCCAGGAAGCCGATCATGACGCCAAAGACCAGGCAGAACTGCCAGGCTTCGGTGACGTGGCTGAGCGTCAGGGCGCCAGCGGGGATCATCATGGCACCGATCAGCACGACCGGGATGATGCCGGTGCGATCCGTCAGGCGGCCCATCAGGATACCGCCCACGCCTGTTCCCAGCATTTCCAGGGTATAGGCCAGGGACGTCGTGCCGCGGGACCAGCCCATGTCATCGGAAATCGTTTTCACGTTCGACCAGAGCAGGTACTCGATGCCCATGCCGCAGGCCACGAGCAGCAAGGAGGCCAGCGCAACGCGCCAGGCCGAGAGGCTGTCTGCGATACCTTCCTGAGCGACGGGAGCGCTCATGTGATCATCCCGCAGCCAGTCTCCGTGGTGTTCATCACCCCTCTCTTTCGCCGTCACCATAACCGGGCTTGGCGCTGTTGCGCCATCGTCGCCAGTCATCTGCGGTGTCTATATCCGACAGGGTGTCCAATTGGCCTACACGGTAATCTCCGGGCAGGCCTGCGATCGTGTCTTCCAAGGCATGAGCCGAAGACCATCGCACGGAGCCAAACAACCGTGCTTCCCTGCACTGCGCAGCAACTCCGATGAGCCAGTATCCGCCGTCATCGGAAGGACCGAGGATGACGTCATGGTGTTCCAGTGCACGAAAGGCCAAGGCAATGTGGCGTGCCTTCAAGCCGGGCACATCGCTGCCAACCAGAACCACGGGGCCTGTTGGCATGGCATCGATGGCAGCCTGCATGCGGTCGCCCAGATCACCCTGGGCCTGCGCAAGGGTTGGCAAACCGCGCGTCCAAAGACCGCCACGGCGGGCTTCAGACGCCGGCGTCACCGCCAGAACGGTTTGCCAGCGTCCATCCCCGTCGAGGCGTTTGATCAGGCGTTTCAGGGTCCGGGAGTAGAATGAAAGCGCGGCCTCTTTGCCCAGTCCATCGGCCAGTCGCGTCTTGACGCGGCCAAGCT
>Ga0055584_100005078_pt1 | contig 12896 bp, 9 predicted proteins | sample OSDHelmetaG_FD_58716 | JGI IMG/M metagenome (GOLD analysis project Ga0055584, IMG submission 58716) | Pelagic marine sediment microbial communities from the LTER site Helgoland, North Sea, for post-phytoplankton bloom and carbon turnover... | ecosystem: Environmental > Aquatic > Marine >... | reverse complement strand
TTCATTATTTCAATTGTTTCCTTAGTACCCAATATAAAATGATTGTTTGGCCTAGCATGATCTGTATGAGCATGAGTAATCAAAGCTTTTTTAACTGGGTACAAAGGATCAATATAAAAATCTCCAGGTATACAATAAAGTCCTTCTTTTTTCTTAATCAACCAATTAGCATTTTTTAATATCATAACTAAATATATATTAACTATTTAAAATTTTGTAATGCCAGAAGATAACTTTCAAGAAAATCTAAACAAATTAATTTCCATTCAAAATTGGGAACTTTATGACTATCAGAAAGAGTTTTTAAATAATATAAATAATCAAGAATTTAAGCAGTTTCTTATATTTTCCGAAACAGGCACCGGAAAAAGTATAACAACTTTTTTACCGTTTTTTGTTCATAGGCTTTCTAAAATAGATAAAAAATTAATTTATGTTGCTCCTTTAAAGGCATTGGTTAACGACATTTATAAGAATTTAAATAATTTAATTAAAAATCTAGATATAAATATAAATTTACAAAAAAGAACTGGTGATGTGTCTTATAAAGTAAAAAAAGATCAATTATTTAAACAACCTGACATAATTCTTACAACCCCAGAGTCTTTAGCTGTTCTTTTTACAAAGAAAGAATCCAAAGAAATTTTCCTAAATATTGATTATCTTATTATTGATGAGTTATCTGAAATAATAAATACAAAAAGAGGTGATCAATTAATTCTACTTTTAAGTAAAATATTAAACTTAAATAATAAAATAAAAGTAATATCATCTTCCACTCATGTCAAAAATAACTCCTATCTTGAAAATTGGATATCAATAAATGGTAAAACTAAAATCATTAGAAATGATTTTGAAAAAAAATTAGAAATTAATCTCTTATATTCAAAAAAACTACCAAATTCTGGCCATTCTTGTGATCACGTTTTAGAGGAAATTTATCAAATCTTAAAGAGAAATAGGACAATTATTTTTGTAAATACAAGAGCACAAGCAGAGTTACTATTTATAAGTATTACTAAAAAATATAAAGATTTGAAATTTGCTATTCATCATGGGTCGTTGTCTAAAAAAATTAGATTAGAAACTGAAGAAAATATGAGAAACAATCAAATCAATGCTATCATCAGTACCTCCTCACTTGAAATGGGGATAGATTGGGATACTATTAGTCAAATAATAAATATTGGAACACCAAAAGGTGTTAATAGATTGGTCCAAAGAATTGGCAGGTCAAATCATAAGTACTACAGTGTACCTAAAGCTTTCATAGTACCAACAAATAAACTTGAATATTTTGAATGTCAAGCATGCATAAATCTTATTAAAAGAAAAAAATATGATTTAATTGATGAGAAAATAGGATCAAATGATGTTTTATGTCAGCATTTGCTCATTCTCTCGTGTATGTATGGTTTTGAATCCAAAAGTCTATTTAAAGAAATTATTAAAACTTATCCTTACAAAAATTTAAAATATAGTTATTTTTTAGAAGTTGTGTCATTTGTATTTGACGGTGGCTATATTTTAAATAATTACAATAAATGGACAAAATTAAAAAAAGATAATCGTAATATTTATAGAGTTAATGATGAAAATAATAAAAGAAATATTATAATGAATATTGGAACAATTGTTGATACCTCAAATATTAGGGTGACGCTTGGTAAAAAAACACTTGGTGATGTAGACCAAAACTTTTTAAATTTTATTAAAAAAGGTGATTGCTTTAGTTTTTCTGGTATTTCTGTTGAGTGCATAAATATTTCTGCTGATGAAATAAGAGTTAAAAAAATTAAAAAAAAAACATTGAATGTTCCAGTTTATTGGGGTGGAAACTTATCTTTAACTAAAAGTCTAACAAATGAAATTTTAAAAATTTTCGAACATAATCAATTTGAAAATTATCCTAATGAATTACAAAATTTTTTAAAAAATCAAGAGGATAAGTCAACTTTACCCAAACAAAACTTAGTTTTAATAGAATCCTTTCCCTATAAATCCGGTAGTTATTTAGTAATATATACTTTTAGAGGTAGACAAGCCAATCAAACTATTTCAAATCTATTAACTAGAACTTTAAGTGATAATGGTTACTTACCATTAAATTATATTCTCAACGATTACTCTTTGGGTATATTTATTAATTCAAAGGTTAGAGATTTGGAGGAAATTATTTCAATTTTTTTTAATACTAAATTTGATAACCTTAATCTTATGGAAACACATTTAGCAAAAAAAATCTTTAAAGAAATTACTTATATAAGTGGCTTACTTCCAAAAAATTCAATTAAAAAAGAAAAAAACTATATTAGTAGTGATAATATATTTGATACTCTAATAAAATATCAACCATCGCACATATTACTAAAAATTACAGAAGAGGAAGTTAAAAAAAAATTCTCACAAATTGCAGAAATTAAAAGTTTTTTTGAACTTAAATATAAGTGTGTTTCACTAAAATCTTGTTCTGAGTTTGCATGGACTCTCATAAATGAAAAATCAAAACTAAAAATTCAAAGTCCTATATAGTAAAAATGAAGAAACTAGAACTTATTTTGGACAAAAAAAAAATTTTTTTTCACGAACTAGGTGGAGTGTATTTAGATGAACTTGAAATATTAATTGTATCGGATCTTCATTTTGGAAAAGGTATAAGTTTCGCTAAAGATGGCTTTAATATACCTCCTTTTGACATCGATGATACTTTGTCTAAACTTGAAAATATTATAAAATTCTTCTCACCGAAAAAAGTAATTACTTTAGGAGATAATTTTCATGAAAAAGATTCCATAAAAAAAATTCATAAAGATTCTCTATTTAGGATAAATCTATTAACAGAAAAATATAATTTTCTTTGGATAACAGGAAACCACGATAGGTATTTAAAAGGTCAAAATTTGCTCTCCGGAAAATCATATTCTTTCTATAAAATCAATAGGTATGAATTTAGACATATTAAAACAAATTTAAAGAAAGATTATACCTTTGAATTTTCTGGCCATTATCATCCTAAGTGTTTGTTAAAATATAATGGGTCATCATATAACTATAAATGTTTTATCTTGGGAGAAAATTTTTGTATCCTTCCTTCCTTTGGGACTTATACCGGTGGATTAGATGTGGAATCAGAAGCACTTAAAAGAATTTTAAAAAATAAAAAAATAGATTTAATAGTTATAGGAAAGAGAAATATTTTAAAAAAAAAATTAAAAAATGATTCCACTTAAAGACGAAAATCCAGTAAATAGCAAAAGTTACATAAGATTAATAATTTTAATTATTTGTAGCTTAATTTTTCTATTCCAATCATTTGGTGAAATAAATAACTTTTTGATAGGTTATTTTGGATTCAAACCAGTGACTCTGATAAATTCATCAGGAACTGAAACATTTAACCCTTTTTTGACAATTTTCACCTCAATGTTTATGCATGGCGGGTGGCTTCATTTTTTAGGAAATATGTTATATTTATGGATTTTTGCAGATAATGTTGAAGATGTACTAGGACATAAAAAGTTTCTAATATTCTATCTATTTTCAGGTGTTTTTGCGTCACTCTCACAATTTATTTTTAATATAAATTCACCAATTCCTATGATTGGTGCCTCCGGAGCAATTGCAGGTGTTTTAGGTGCATATTTTTATTTATTTCCAAAAGCAAAGGTTTTGGTATTAATACCTTTTATAATTTTCTTCACAATCAGACTACCTGCTAATATTCTGCTTCTTTTTTGGTTTTTTTACCAATTTATTAATATTAATAATGAGCAATCAAGTGTTGCTTGGATTGCCCACATTGGAGGCTTTATTTTTGGATTAATATATGTTATTGCAACAGGAGAGAAAAAAATTGAATCAAAAACAGGGAAATCTGTTTTTTTGAAAAATAGAAAAGGACCTCGGGACTAATCCCTAAGTAATTTTAGAATTTCTTTTTTATTTTCATTTAAATCTGGAGCAGGTTCAGCTACTTTTTTATCGTTAGAAAAATTAAACTTTAGTGGATTTCCTGGTAATTTTAATTTTTTTATGAACTTATCTTTATAATCAATGATCATATTTCTATATTTTACTTGAGGGTTGTCAACTAAATCACTAATTTTATTGATTTTTGCTGATGGCACACCTTTTTGTCTAAATTTTTTAAGCCAGTAAGAAGCTTTATTTCTTTTTAAGATTTTTTCTATTCTAATTCTTAATTTTTTTATATTTTTATTACGATTTAAGTTCGAATTAAAAATTTTCATTCTTAGCATTTCCTCATCATTAATAGCTTCACAGAAGTTTTTAAAAAGTTTTTCGTTACCAATTGCGATTACAATTTTTTCATTCAATGTATCAAACGATCCAAATGGAGTTATTGAGGGATGATCTGTTCCAAGCGGAAAAGGATTTTTTTTTTCGACAGAGTGCCTCGCAATAGCATTTTCTAGAATAGCAACCTGACAGTCTAACATACTTAGATCTAATTTTGATCCTCTATTTACTCTATTTCTAAGAATTAACTGACTTAAAACTCCTATCACACAAAATAAACTTGCTGTAATATCTCCTATTGAAGTTCCTACTCTAGCAATATTTTTTTTATCTGTACCGGTGATACTCATTATACCTCCGATTGCCTGAACGATAATATCATACGCAGGAGCATTATTTAGTGGACCTGTTTCACCAAACCCACTAATCTTACTATGAATTAATTTAGGATAATTTTTATTTAGGTATTTCCAACTAAAACCAAATTTCTCTAGAACCCCTGGCTTATAATTATCAATCAATACGTCAGCTTTATCTAAAAGTTGACAAAAAATTGATTTATCTTCATTATTTTTTAAATTTAGAACAATACTTTTTTTACCTCTATTTAGAGAAATGAAATAACAGGATTTTTTATTGATAAATGGGCCAAATTTTCTTGAATCATCTCCATCTGGTTTTTCTATCTTTATTATTTTTGCGCCTAGATCACCTAAAATTGAAGTTGCAAAAGGTCCAGATAGCACACTAGTCATGTCAAGAACTATTACCCCACTAAGTGGCATTTTTTCTTTTTTATTCACCAATTTATTCCCAAAAAACTTGCGATTTTTTATAATTAAAACTAATTTAAAATTATGAATTTCGATCAGTTTAATGAAAAATCAAAGTTATTAATTAATGAAGCTCAAAATAAAGCAATATCATTAAATCATCAACAAATATTACCATTACATTTATTTTATAGTATTTTAAATGATAATGATGATCTAGTTTTGGATCTTTTTAAAGAATTAAAAATTGATATTTATGATATCAAAAAAATCATATCTAGTAATCTTAATATTCTTACATCTGTTACAGGCAAAAATCTGAATATTTTTTTTTCAGATGAATTAATAAATATACTTGAGCAATCAAAAAACATTAAAAAAGAGTTTGATGATAAATTTATTTCACCAGAAATAATACTTTTTTCAATTATAGTTTTAAAACCGTCAAGCTTACAAAATATAATTGAGCAATTTAGATTAAATGCTGTAGAATTTAAAAATATAATATTAAAAATAAGAAATGGTAAAACAATAGATAATAATAATACAAATATACAAAACAATAATCTTAAAAAATTTTCAATAGATGTAACAAGCCTAGCTAAAACAGGAAAGCTAGATCCAGTCATTGGAAGAGAAGATGAAATACGAAGAAGTATTCAAGTTTTAAGCCGTAGAACTAAAAATAATCCAATACTAATTGGTGAACCAGGAGTAGGAAAAACAGCAATTGTTGAAGGATTAGCTCATAGAATAATAAATAACGATGTTCCGGATTCTCTTAAAGAAAAAAGATTGATTTCCCTTGACTTAGGGGCATTAGTTGCAGGAGCGAAATTTAGAGGTGAGTTTGAAGAAAGATTGAAATCTATACTGTTAGAGATTAGTCAAAATCAAGATTCTATTATTCTTTTTATTGATGAAATTCATAATTTAGTTGGAGCTGGAAAGGCAGAAGGTGCGATGGATGCATCAAATCTTCTTAAACCAGCACTTGCAAGAGGTGAACTGCATTGTATTGGTGCTACCACATTAAATGAATATAGAGAGAACATAGAAAAAGATGCTGCACTAGCAAGAAGGTTTCAGCAAATATTAGTTGAAGAACCATCAAATGAAAATTCCATATCTATTCTCAGAGGATTAAAGGAAAAATATGAAGTACACCATGGTGTCAAGATTCTTGATTCAGCAATTATATCTGCTGTTGAGTTATCCCAAAGATATATTAATGATAGATTCTTACCAGATAAAGCAATTGATTTAATGGATGAAGCGGCGTCAAGGATTAGATTGCAAATCGACTCAAAACCAGAGGAATTAGATCAAATTGAAAGGAAATTACTTCAAAATAAAATCGAATTTGAAAGTTTAAAAAAAGAAACTGATAAAAAATCAGTGGAAAGAAGCGAAAAACTTCAAATAGAGATTATAGGACTGGAAAATAACTTCAAAAAATTTAATGAAAATTGGAAGAATGAGAAAAATAATATCATTGATATTCAAAAGTTAAAAACTGAAATTGAAGAGAATAAAAATAATTTAAATATTTTACAAAGAAATGGGAAACTTTCAGAAGCTGGAGAGTTAGCTTATTCAAAGATACCACAACTAGAAAAAAACCTTAAAAAATTAGAGTCTAATAAAAAATTAAAAACAATTCTAAGCAAAGAAGTTACATCACAGGAAATTGCAGAAGTAATATCAAAAGCAACTGGTATACCCATACAAAAAATGCTCGAGGGTGAAAAAGAGAAAATACTTAACATGGAAAAAGATTTAAGAGGAAAAGTAATTGGTCAACATAAGGCTATTAGTACTATTTCAAAATGTATCTTAAGATCACGTGCAGGAATTCAGGATCCAAATAGACCCATGGGAATATTTTTATTCCTAGGACCTACTGGTGTTGGCAAAACTGAACTTACGAAAGTATTAGCTGATTATCTTTTTGATAATCAAAAATCACTTCTTAGATTAGATATGTCAGAATTAATGGAGAGACATTCTGTGTCAAAGTTAATTGGACCTCCTCCAGGTTATGTTGGTTTTGAAACTGGAGGGCTGCTAACTGAGTCTATTAGAAGAAAACCATATCAAGTAGTTCTTTTAGATGAAATTGAAAAGGCTCACTCTGATATTTATAATATTTTATTGCAAGTATTTGATGAAGGCAGACTCACTGACTCACACGGGAGAATAGTAAATTTTAGAAATACATTGATCATTATGACTTCAAATATAGGTGCTGAGAACATTAACTTTTCTGAGGATCAAAAGAAAGAAATTGAAGTTTTTACTAAAGAAAAAATTCATGATCAAATAAAAGTTCACTTCAAACCAGAATTCCTAAATAGATTAGATGATATAATTATATTTAATAGACTTACTAAGGAAGAGATGTTGGAAATAATAGATATTCAAATTAACAACCTTGTACAAAAACTAAACGATAAAAAAATTAAAATTTCTTTTGATAAAAGTGCTAAAGAATGGCTTGTAACTGAGGGTTTTTCACCTGATTATGGCGCGAGACCATTAAAAAGAGTGATTCAGAACCATATAATAGATGAATTAGCAACTAGTATATTATCAAATAAGATATCGGAGGAAAAATTAATTAGAGTTTTTACGGAAAATAATGAGTTGAGATTTCATTATGAGTAAAATTAATATTGGTTTCGTAGGTGTAGGTATAATGGGAAAACATATAGCTAATTATCTACTAAAAGTTTCGGATAATTTTTTTATAGTTCAAAGAAACACAGAAAATACAAGGAGTTTTATAAAAAGTAATAGAAGAAAATTAACTGTTTTAGATAGTTATAAGCAACTTGGCGAATTATCAAATATCATTATAACCTGTGTTGGCGATGATTCTGACTTAAAAAGTATATTCCTTGGAAAAAAGGGAATCATTTATGGATTAAAAAAAAAAACTTTACTAATAGATCACACCACATCCTCTGAAAAAGTATCTAAAGAAATTTATAAAAGATGTACTAAAAAAAATTGTTATTTTTTTGATTCCCCAATGAGTGGTGGAGAGATTGGTGCGAAAAAAGGGGGACTGTCTTTGATGGTCGGAGGCTCAAAGGAAAAATTTAACGATTTGAAAAAAATTACAAAATTTTATTCAAAATCCTGTGTTTATATGGGAAAAAGTGGAAGTGGTCAATTAACAAAAATGGTTAATCAAATATTTGTTGCTAGTATTATTCAAGGTTTAGCCGAAGGTCTTACTTTTGCTAAAGATAAAAAACTAAATATAGAAAAACTTTTAAAAGTTACTTCAAGTGGTGCAGGTCAATCATGGCAATTAGAAAATAGAGGTTTAACTATGACAAAAAATAAGTTTGATTTTGGATTTATGAATAAATTAATGCTTAAGGATTTGAACTTAGTCTTTGAAAACATAGATGATATTAAAAAATTGCCTTTAACCAATCAAATCAAGAGTTACTATCAGAAACTTGTTAAATTAGGGTACAAAAATGAAGATACATCAAGTCTTATAAGACTGCTGAAGTAAATAAGAATCTTTATATAACTCTTCAAGTTTATCAGAAATTGAATTTTTTAAATAATCAGTTCCTTCACCTGAAATGGAAGATATTTGTATACCATTACTATTGGAATTTCTGCTATTCATATTTAATAAGTCAATTTTATTATTAACTTCTATGATTCTTGGATCGTCGTCTCTAATACCCAAATCAAATAATATTTTGAGAACATCTTTTTTTTGTAATAAATACTCATCATTAGATGAATCTCTTACATGTAAGATTAAATCCGAGTTAACAATTTCATCAAGAGTTGATTTAAAAGCATCAATTAAATTAGTGGGTAAGTCTCTTATAAAACCAACCGTATCAACAAAAACTAAATTAAAATTGTTTATTCTAGCTTTTCGAATTGTTGAGTCTAGTGAAGCAAAGAGCATGTCTTTAGATAGTACATTTGATCGCGTTAAAAGGTTAAATAAAGTTGATTTACCTGAATTGGTATAACCAACTAATGAAATAATTGGTGTGTTATTTTTTATTCTTCTATTTCTTTGAATACTTCTAATATTGTCGATCTTTTTTATTTTTTTTTTAATTCTGTTTATTTGTTCTGTGATCTGTCTTTTATCAGATTCTATTTGTTTTTCACCGGGACCACCCATAAACCCAGCACCACCTCTTTGTCTTTCAAGGTGTGTCCAAGATCTAACTAATCTACTCTTTTGAAATTGAAGACTTGCAAGTTTCACACTTAATTTTCCTTCATTAGATTTAGCTCTTGAACCAAATATTTCTAAAATCAAACCTGTTCTATCAATAACTTTACATTTAAGAATATTCTCAAGATTTCTTTGCTGAATTGGCGATAAATTAGCATTTAAATATAATAATTGAATTTTAAGATCATCAATTTTATTTCTTAAAATACTGACATATCCCTTATTTATAAAAGTATTGGAATTTACGTTTATCAATCCAACTGAACTTGAGTATATACAATCTAAATTTATAGCTTCAACAAGATTTATTGCTTCTGAAAGCCTTTGATATTTATTGACTCTATTATTCTTAAGAAAAGGATGGATTACAATAACTTCTTGATTAATCATTTATTCTTTTATTTATTTTATAAGTAAGTATTTTTGTAATCTCGCCTATCTTCATCGCATTAATTTCAACATTATTAACTTTTATAACTGGAAGAACCTTAACAGTTGTAGAAGTTAAAAAAGCTTCCTTACAGAATTTAATATCATTTAAAGTAAAAGGTTTTTCAACGATTTTTATATTTTGTTTTTTTGCTATATTAATTATGATATCTCTAGTGACGCCTCCTAGAATTTGGTTGGACTTTGGATGAGTTCTTATAAAACCGTTTTTATCAACAATAAATGCATTAGACGTGGTTCCCTCAGTAATATAATTATCTTTTATTTGCCATGTTTCATAATAACCCTGATTAAATGCAATTTGCTTCTCCATTATATTTGGAAGAAGTGATATAGATTTAATATCACATCGTCCCCATCTTAAATCCTCGGAAGTTCTTACTTTAACTCCTTTTTGCAATTTCTCTATTTTTCTTAAAGGCAAACAAAATATTATAAGATTAGGTGAAATCTGTTCAGAAAAAACATGATTTCTTTTTTCCGTTCCTCGAGTTATTTGTATATATACATATCCACTTTCTAATTTATTTAATTTTATTAGTCTACTTATTATTAATTGTAATATTTTTTTATTTGAAAAAGGTGATGATATTTTGAGAGATTTTAATGATTTGATTAATCTAGAATAATGTTTTTCAAAAAAAACTATCCTTTTGTCAAAATATGAGATTAGTTCATAGACACCGTCACTAAAATTGAAGCCTCTATCCTCTACAGAAATCTGAGCATTATTCCTTCTTTTGAAGAAACCATTTACGTAATACATTTCCATCAAAAAAATTCAATATTTACTTCAGAATACTTCTCAATTTCTTTTATTGATGTTGGATCAGAGAATAAGATCAACTTATCTTTCACAAATATAGTGGTATTTTCATCTGGAAAAATTAATTTATTATCCCTAACAATCCCTCCAAGTACAACGCCATCAGGAATGGGTAGTTCAGAAATTTTCTGATCAGCAAATTTTGTTGTTGGTAATATTTCGATCTCCATAATTTCTCCTCTATCATCACCAAAGTCATGAATTTCCTTAACTTTACCCCTTCTTACATATTGCAAAATAGCAGATGTTGTAATATTACCAGGATTTATCATAACGTCTAAATTAAGTTTTTTATTCAAATTCCTATAATTTTGGTTTCCAACAATCGCTATTGATCTTTTGCAGCCTAAATCTTTAGCTAGAATTGATGCAAAAATATTAACTTCATCATCATCAGTGACACTAATTATTGCCTCAGCCTCATCAGCTCCTGCTTCTTTTAAAAGATTTATGTCAAGGGCATCACCACATAAAATTGTATTTTGACTAGAGAGGTTATTAGCAATCTTTTTTGTTATATTGATATTATTATCTATTATTTTACAACTAATATCGGGATAGTCTTTCTCAAGAATTTTAATAATATTTAGTCCAATATTACCTGCACCAAGAATGATAATTTTCCTATTTTCTTGAAATTTAATCCCAAAAACCCTTAAAGCCCTTAATAAATCATTATTTCTTATACAAATGTAAATATCATCACCAGGATAGATTTCCATTTTTCCTGATGGAGTTATCAATTCATTATTTCTAAATATTGATAATATTTTCACATCTAGGCCTGAAAAAATTCCTGGTAACATTCTTAGAGGAGTATTAATTATTGGGCATGATTTATCAACGGAGATTCCAATTACTCTTGCAACCTTTTCACCTAAATAAAAAGAATCAAAAGCTCCTGGTGTATTAAGTTTTCTAATGATATCTTTTGCCACTTCTAACTCAGGAGATATAATAGCATCTACATCAATTTTACCATTAACAAATAAATTATCTGAATATTTTGGTTCTAAGTATGCAGATTCTTTAATTCTCGCGACCTTTAAAGGAATTTTAAAAAGATGGTTTGCTAATTCACAGGTTACTATATTTGATTCATCTATATCAGAAACTGCAATAATCATATCGGCTTCGTCAGCTCCAGCATTTTCAAGGATTTCTGGATGACATGGTTTTCCACATATACTTTTTAGATCTAAGTTTTGATTCAACTTTCTCAGGAGAGGTTCTGACTCATCAATAATGGTTACGTCATTATCTTCATAAACTAACTGTTTTGCGATATTTGAACCAACTTCACCTGCTCCACATACAATTATCTTCATTATTCGATATCCATTTTAATATTCATTGATTTAATCTTTCGATACAGAGCAGTTCTTTCCATTCCAATTTTAGAAGATAATAAAGATACGTTATATTTAAATTTCTTTAAATTGTACAATAAAAATTTCTTTTCAAAATTATCTCTAGCATCTTTAATTTTAAGATTAAAAATTTGATCACCATCTTTTTCAGAAGTATTTTTGTTGAAATTAAAAATTTTTATGATTAATTTTTCAAAAATTTCTTTTGATATTATATCAACATTTCTTTTCTCAAACATTACTACCAACCAATCTACAAATTTCTCAAGTTGTGAAAAATTACTAAAAATATCTGCTTCTTTGAGGCTTCTAATTAATTCACTAGATAGTTTTTGATTTTGTAAGTTTCTTTTTTCAGAAGATTGTTTTATAAAAATTTGTAAAAGATCATCAAAATCATCTCTTCTATCCCCTAAAGTTGGAATATTAATTTGAGTAAAATTTAATTGCTTTAAAAGATCTTTCCTAATAATTTTATTTAGCTCATCAAAGTTTTTAGGAGATGATGCAACAATTCTTAAGTTTAAATTTATTGGTGAAAAAGATCCTATTCTATAATATTTTCGTTCCTCAAGAATTCTTAATAATTTACCTTGAGTTGAACTTGACATCAAATCAATATTCTTTAAGTATAAAGTCCCATAATTTACTTCTTCAAGCAGGCCTGGTATTTCAATTATTTTATTCTCTTCTTTACCAAAAAACTCATTCTCAAAGTCCTCTTTTCTTTTATTACAGTCAATAATTTTAAAGTTCTTGTTAGCTCTATATGATTTATTGTGAATAATTGACGCAACAAATTGCTTTCCACTTCCGGGTTCTCCTTTAAGTAAAATATTATTATCATTCTTTGCGTTTAAACTTATAAAATTATTTAATTCTTTTGAAGATTGTGAATTTTTTACAAGATCAAGATTACTCTTTAAATTTTGGAAATTACTTAATTTTCTTTTTAAAAACAAAGTTTCTAAAGCTTTTTTTATTTTAAA
>Ga0055584_100005077_pt1 | contig 12897 bp, 9 predicted proteins | sample OSDHelmetaG_FD_58716 | JGI IMG/M metagenome (GOLD analysis project Ga0055584, IMG submission 58716) | Pelagic marine sediment microbial communities from the LTER site Helgoland, North Sea, for post-phytoplankton bloom and carbon turnover... | ecosystem: Environmental > Aquatic > Marine >... | reverse complement strand
ACCAATGCAGCAACCAATGCAGCAACCAATGCAACAACCAATGCAGCAACCAATGCAGCAGCCAATGCAGCAGCCAAGAGTGCAAACCGATACATTTCAAAATTACCATCAACCTGTAAATTTTAATAATTCATCGGTACAAGAAATGCCAGTAGGAACACCCATAGGAACACCCATAGGAACACCCACTCAATTAATTCAAAATAATGATCCTAGAGATAATAAACAAATGTTTATAACTAAACCAGATAATGTCAATGATATATTAAAACGTCTACATAGTAGAGAAGATGTAGATACAGTCGATACTCAAGATGAAAATACTGCTAATAATGATAGATTAATTTCTGATACAATGAGTGACACAAGTGCTAAAGGTAAGGGTAAGAAAAAGGGAAATAAAAAACCATTAATGACTGTATTTTAAGTTGAGGTAAGGAAAGGATAATAATAATTTAAAGATTTATAAGACAAAATATGTAATGGAGAATAAACTAAATAAAAGAGGTCGAAAACCTAAACAAGATATTGTACCAATTTTAAAAAAAGAATCTATTAATCCCGATGTACCAATTATAGTACATCTTCCTATATGTTATTCAGAAATAATTACAAGTGATATAGATGACTTATTTATAAAGCCAGATACTAGTATGCAATATAATGAAAAAGAAATATATGTATTAAAAAAAAAAATAGAAGAATTAACAAATAAATTAAATAAATATGAAAGTACTAAAAAACCTAGCGTCTATCAATTATCTAATTCAAAGTCTAAATGTTGGTGGTGTAGATATAATTATGAATTACCTACTGTTGAATTACCCGAACACTATTTTAATGAAAAATTTCACAGTATTGGATTTTTCTGTTCTTATAATTGCGCAATGGCTTATAATATTGATATAAATGATGAAAATATTTCAAAAAGAAATTCTTTGTTATATCTTCACTATAGAAAAACATATAATGAAGATATTATATTAAAACCATCGCCATCATGGAAAATATTGAAAGATAATGGTGGAACTATTACAATAGAGGAATTTCGTACTAATTTAATTTTAAATAAAAATAATTATCTTTATATAAAACCACCTACTATGTCTAGAATATCATATGTAGAAATACAACCAATTAATGTTGAAACAGAAATAGTAAAATCGAGTGATTTAATTTTAAAAAGATCAAAACCATTGAATAGTACTAAATATACATTAGAATCTACAATGGGATTAAAAAAAATAGTAAATAAGAATATTTAGAACTATTTTTCATCCAATAATTATATCAAGTTATGAGTTTGCAGCGGCATACATACCTTGTAAAAAACAATCCGCCATATCATCTTTCTTCTTACAGCTATTAAATTTTTCAAGCCACTCTGGAAACATTTCAATCATTTCTTTACAGTATTTTACTCCCAATTGTTTTGTTAATTTATAGGTAGAACTATCATCTCCCTTTAATTTAACTAATTCTTTTGTATCACCTTCACTTGCTAATTTTAATTTATTGCTTGGTGCCATAAAACGTACAGTCTTAATTGTACTAGAAGTAATAGCACGATCTATAATACCTCTCATCGTATAGTAATTATATAGTGTGACAGATATAGTCTTCATCCTTGGATTTTTTAAAGAAGGTTGATTTTCAATCACTATATTATCTGATATTAATAGATTAGGTCTTTTTTCTAATTCAGTAATTAATCGAAAAATAAAATCATCCATCGATTGTTTATCGATTGCTTTTTTCCCATGAGGAACATTTTTATAACTATTACCTATACTTTTATATTTACTTTTAGCATGAACATTACAATAATCATATTCCATATAAGTATATTTACTTTTTTTATCACAAGGTTTTTTTCCAATAAAACAACAACTATTATTTAAATTAGTTTCTAGAAATAATGTTTCAATACAAGGTACCTCACTATCTAGTAGTTTAACGTGATGTTTACAACTATATTTATTACTAATAGATTGGTAGAAACTAGGATTTGCTTGACAGTGGAAACATTTCATTTTTTCACGATCTGTTAAATTAATAAGATCCCAATCTACAATAGAATATTTTTTATTATCTTTATTATAATCAATTAGACAATAGGCTAAATTAATAATACCAACATCCCACGATAGAATACGCATTAACATTATAGATATTTAATTTCTTATATGAAAATAATATTATTTCTTCTATTATTTTATAATTCAACTTTGCAGTGTTTAATAGAATTATTCTATAGAATAATTCTATTAAATCAGTTAAACGATTAATCAATTGTAATATCAATATATAATGATTCGATTTCGACCATTTTGGTTTTTTTTAAGTTTTTTATCAATAAATGTAATGGGATATGGAGTACCACCACCTCCTCCACCTCCTTGTAATACACCACAATGTCCATCTGGTACTTTCTGTTATTCTAATACAAATCAATGCACTCCGTGTCCACCCGGTTATAGTTATAATGCAAATCCTAATGTAGGAGTTTCAAATATATTAAATTGGGGATGTACAATATGTCCACCAGGTACTTTTTCTTCTAGTAGTGGTTCATCGAGTTGTACGCGATGTTCACCAGGTACATTTCAAAATTCAGCTGGTACCACCTCTTGCATTGTATGTCCTAGTAATACTTTTAGTACAAATAATAATGCCATATCTTGTTCCGTGTGTTCCATTTGTTCATCGGGACAATGGATGGTATCACCTTGCACCCAATCTAGTAATACAGTGTGTAGTGGATGTACTGCAATTCAGAATTGTGCCGTTCAAGTAACTTGTTCCAGTGCTAGTAATAGTATTTGTTCTAGTTGTTCAGCTAATCATTATAGTAATAATTGTAACCAGTGTACAACGTGTAGTTCGTTAGAATATGAAACTACTAGTTGCACTTTTACATCTAATCGTATTTGTAATCAATGTACTAATAGTTGTCCACCAGGACAAATGCTAAATAGTAAGTGTAGTGGTACAAATAATCCTAGCTGTATCGTATGTCCAATTGGTTTTTATAAAACTACAAATGGTGGAACCGTTTGTTTACCTTGTACAAGTAGTTGTAATGCAGGATTTGAATTACAAAATATTTGCTCTCCTTTTACTAATTCTATTTGTACTCTATGTAAATCTGGTTATTATAAAACTACTACCGATGCATCACAGTGCATTCAATGTACCTCTAGTTGTAATCCAGGTTTTGAATTACAAAATATTTGTAATTCTTTTACTAATTCTATTTGTACCCAGTGTAAATCTGGATTTTATAAAACTACAATAGATGACACTAAATGCATCGAGTGTACTTCTAATTGTAATGTAGGTTATGAATTACAAACTATTTGCTCTCCTTTTACTAATTCTATTTGCACAAATTGTAAATCTGAATATTATAAAACTACAACCGATGCATCTCAGTGTATTCAATGTACTTCTAGCTGTAATCAAGGAACCGAATTACAGAATATTTGTAACAGTACTACAAATTCTATTTGCACGCCTTGTAAATCTGGATTTTATAAAACTACGATAGATGGAACGCAATGTATTCCGTGTAATGATAATTGTGGTGCTGGATCCTATCTATCTAATTATTGTACTCCTTTATTAAATCCAACTTGTACATCGTGTCCTGCCAATACAGCAAATCCCAATATGTATTCAGTATTTATATCAAGTTGTACACCTTGTCCAAATGGTGCAATATCTGCAATTGGTTCGGCAACTTGCATACAATGCGATTTAGGAACTGCTACATTAGGTACTAATAATTGCAATGAATGTATTGTAGGTACCTATTCTGATAGTAAAGGAGCTATTAGTTGTAAATTATGTCCCAGTGGAACATTTAATAATATAATAGGTGCATCTAATATTATGCAATGTATCAATTGTTCAATTGGATATTATTCAATGATGGGTTCATATGATTGTACTCCTTGTAATGTTGGAACGATTGGTATAGTGAGTGGTGGAACAATAAATGATTGTATGATGTGCCCTAGTGGAAAATATAATAATATGATTGGCCAAATATCTTGTACTGATTGTATGATGGGAACATATAATAATAATACGGGGGCTACCACTATAAATAATTGTATCTTATGTCCACTTGGTACTTTTTCATTAAATGGATCATCAAATTGTTTGTTGTGTCCTCCTGGTACTTTTTCAAATGTAACTGGTGCAAGTAGTTGTATTGCAACTATGCCTGGATTTTATACTAATATCTCGGGATCTATACTACCAATAAAGTGTCAATCAGGATCTTACAGTAACACTACCAATACAGTTAATTGTATAAAATGTATAAAAGGAACTGCGAATAATAACACAGGTTCAGTGCTAGCTAGTAGCTGTATTGAATGCCCTAGAGGATTCTTTACATCTATATTGGGTGCATCAGTTTGTAATCCAACACCATTTGGATATTATCAAGATTTACCAGGACAATACTATAGTACAGCTTGTCCAATTGGTACAATGAATAATAAAACTGGATCAATCTCAGCAACTTCTTGTACGGCGTGTACTATGGGAAAATACCAAAATCTTACCGGATCATCTTACTGTAATGATTGTATGAGTGGATATTATAATAATATAAGTGGGCAATCTAGTTGTAAGGAGTGTCCTCTTGGTACATATAATACTATGACTGGATCTAACAATATTGATGATTGTATTAGATGTAATATAGGAACCTATTCAAATACTACAGCTAGTAATAGTATCTCTAATTGTATCTATACACCAATTGGAACTTTTACTAATAATTCAGGATCATCTAATTATATTGAATGTCGTCCAGGAACCTATCAAAATGCAACCAATCAATCTAATTGTATTGAATGTACAGCGGGTACTTTTAATATATATAGCGGCTCCAATAACTCAATTTATTGTATACCAAGTCCTCCAGGATTTTATGTTCCATTGAATGGGTCATCTATATATTTTCCTTGTAAACCGGGAACATTTTCTAATGTGAGTGGATCAATTGAATGTTTACCTTGTACTATTGGATTTTATACCAATACTATCAATTCAATTGAATGTATTAGATGTCCCATTGGAACATTTACACTTGGATTTGGATTTACAGAGTGTCAATCGATTGGAAATGTATCGATAGAATTAGTAAATGTAACACCATACAGTGCAATTGTATTACTTTCTACTAATTTCTCTACATTATTACCAATGGATTATTCTTGTACTAATTATTGTAAAATTTATATAAATAGTATATTGATTGCTGAAAATAATAATAAAATTAATCAATCAATTATATTAGATTTAAGAATTGGTATCGACGTATTATTAGTTATATTCAATGGAACATTTGAAAGTTCTCTCGATACCTTATGGAATTGTAATAAATTTAATGAAAATAAATCATTATATTGTAGTACCACTCCATCAAATATAGCGATAGAATCATATCAACTTACTACATCTAAGGATAAGAATAATATTTATGGAAATCCAAACACTTCCTATATATCAATATTAAATAAAAATACATCATCGCAAACAATTTCTTATTTATTAGATAATTTGGAAGCATCAGTCAATTATTCTTTTGATATAGCATTAAAAATTATTAATACGTTAGACTTGTATTTTCCCACTATACCATATACCTTTACTACATTATCTGCAATTCCAATTGGCCCAGTTCAAAATTTAGTTAAATATTTTTTGGGTATCGACACAGTCGAGCAAGCTAACTTGGAACAATCTAATTTACAAATTCATTGGGATCCACCATTAATTTGGCTTCAACAAGGTCCTATCGTTGGATACTATGTATCATACACACAACTACAATATAGCTATATATCATATGGACCAAATGTATTAAACATTACAATTCCACCTATTACCTTTAGTGTATTTACAAATGATACTACGATAATTCTATCCAATTTATCTTCTAATAAAAATTATAATATAACGGTATATCCAATGACAAATGCATCTGGTTTAGGCCCTGGGTCTGGAATAAATTTAATAACACAAGTTAGTGCTCCTCCTAAACCACCTACTTTAACTCTTATTAAAAATAATATATTTAATATTACTGTTAGTTGGCCTACTTTAACAAATGAAACAGGAATTATTACAAAAGCTTGGATAGTAGCCGAACCATATGAAATAGAAAAGAATACATCGGAAGTTGTAAATATACCAATAAATAATAGCGATTTATCCGAATTACCATTTCCTCATACTGGAGTAAAAGGGTTTTTTGCTCCATACGATCCATTAAATACTTGTGATCGACATATTATGGGATTTACTTTTCACAGTAAAACATCTTTCAATATATGTGGTGGTTTTTGTAATGAAACGTGTGAATATGGTACTCCAATGTTAGATCCAAACACTATCCTTCCGACAAATAATCAGAATCTAACAAATGATAATTATATAATGTTTTATAATACAACAAATAATACAATATTGACTAGGTATGTACCCTATCTAACAATGAAGAAAAGATTTGTATTAAATACATCGGATGGTGGTTTAAATTTAAATGGAAAGATAGTAATAGGAGATAATAAAATTAATCCTAATAGTCTATTGAATAATACTATTCTAAATCCATCATTGGCCTATAGATTTCGTCTAATTGTATTTACAAGTGAAGTATTATATGCAGTAAGTGATCCAATTGAAATTGCACCTCTCGAACCTTCAAGTGGCGCCGATTTAGTAAAATCATTATATATTGGTATTCTAATAGCATTTGGTGTATTAATTCTATTAATAATAGTATTTACTTTTATTAAAAAATATTTGAAGAAACGTGCAAATACTTTATATAAAAAAGAAAATGATGCTATTACTAATCCAAACTATTGGGTACAAAAGAATAGAATAATATATAATGATACTAATAAAAACTTACTTGTATTAAAAGGGGAAATGGAATATACAAATATTGAACCAACCAATGAGTATATGGATGTAAGTATGAGACAAGTCTCTCATGGTAGTTCTACTGAAGTGAAATATGATTCTATTGATGTAGATTATGATTTACCTCTTGAAACATCACAATATATTGAATATGATATGGATGCACCTGAATTACAACTTAAAAAAAATAAATATATGGATGTATCACAGTTACATCCGAATAATTTAAATCTAGATTACGATATACCTATTGTATCATCCCAATATATTGAATATGATATGGATGCACCTGAATTACCACAAAAAGATTTATCGATGGATGTATCTCAGTTACCACCTATTAACAATACACAATAATTTTTACCAACCCAAATTACAGCTTTGCAAATCATAACTTAGTTTATAGCAAAGCTGCAATCCATAAAATAAAAATTGATAATATAATAATAAAATAATATTATTATATTATATAATGGAATATTTAGAAACAAAGAAAGCCCACTTAGAATTAATAGTAGGACCAATGTTTGCTGGAAAATCTTGTGAACTATTAAGAAGAATTAGAATGCAGCAAATTCTAAATAAGAAATATATTATAGTAAAACCATCTATTGATACGCGGCATAGTGATAAACATATAGTTACACATAATTTTGATAAAATGGAATGTTTAGTAGTTGAAAATTTATCCGAACTATTAAATAGTAATACAATAGATTCGATTGATATTATTTTTATAGATGAAGGACAATTTTTTATCGATTTAAAAGATATATCGATAAAATTAATTGAACAATATAATATAACGGTAGTTATTAGTGGATTAATTGGTGATTTTAATCGTAATAAATTTGGACAAATTTTAGATTTATTTCCTTATTGTGACTGTGATAAAATTACATTTCTAAATGCACTGTGTATATATTGTATGGATGGAACACTTGCAAGTTTTAGTCTTAGGAAAAATGTATTCAATCCTGGACAAATTTTAATTGGCGCATCGGATAGTTATGCGAGTGTTTGTAGAAAACATTATTTGGAATCACAGACAAATTAGGTTTTACCGATTGATTAGTTTATCAGATATAATATAACGAGTACCTTTTATAATATGTTTTTTTTTATTTTCACCTAATCTAACCATTATATTTATATCTTTTTCAGTAGGACTATACATTATATCCATTATTATACTAGGAGATAAAAATGACTATTATACTTTTTCTATCTCTAATATAAATCTAAAATTGATATATCGCCAACTCATAGAAATAATTGATATTCTAAATATTTAAAGATTAAATTTAACTATTAGTAAAATGAATGATTGGACCAATTATAAATTTAAGAAACTTATTTCTATCGATAATTCATTATATTGTTTACCATTAGGAGTTTCAATATCAACAATGTGTGGAAAATGCAAATTAGGAACAGATTTAGATTTAGATATAATTAAAACTTATTTACCTTTATCGTCTGATGATATATTGACAGTAAAAATGAGCAAAGTTGATATGAGAACATTAATTCCGATTAAAAAGAAGAAGCGTCGTACTAAACGTAAACCTAAGACTAAGAATAATCCTTTTTATAATCAAATTACTGTAGTAATTCGAGTATATGAGGGAACATACGATGACTTAAATGATCAGTATAAAATTAATGTTAAATTATTTAGAAATGGAAGTGTTCAAATATCGGGATTAACCAATGTTGAATTTACAAATAGAGCACTTAATAAATTATTATATTGTTTGGCGCAAATTAAAGCAATAAAATTAGAAAATTCAATTGAAGAAATAAAATTTGTAAAAGAACCTGAAAAATTAGATGTATCTGAATTCTCAATTTATATGATTAATTCAAACTATCGAGTTAATATTATGATCGATAGAAATAAATTATTTAATCTTTTATTAAAAAAGAAAATTAAAGCATCGTATGAAAAATGTATTCGAGCGTGTGTTATAATTAAATATATACCTACAACAAGTAATAGTGAAGAAAAAGAAGTTAGCGTATTTGTATTTGAAAAAGGTAATATTATTATAACTGGAGCTAGGAATCATTCACATATAATCGATTCATATAATTATGTAAATGGTATTCTATTAGATCACGTGGATGATATTATTAAAAAAGACGATAATGTAGAAGGTCTTCAAATATTAAAATTATATGAAGATATCTCAAAAGAAAATTCACATAAAATATTAGTTTAGTTAATAGTCATCAAATTTTGATATAATTTCTTTAGTTAATAGTCATCAAATTTTGATATAATTTCTTTAGTGTTACTATCTAGGTAGATAGTGTGTTCATATTGACACGACATATCATTATCTATTCCATACAATGCAGGATAAATATCCAACATACTACGATTAATATTATTGATATTATAATGTTCTAAATGAGAATCTGTGAATATCATACTATTAAAATATTTATATAATGGATTTGAATTATTTTGATATTTTTTTTTTATACAATAATTATTTCTTTCAGGGCCTTCCATACATTTACTCGATAGAATACTTGCAAATGGTTCAATGGCATAAACCCCTTTAGTAAAACGCCGATTAGACAATGATGGTTTATTGGGAACTAAAATACCGCCGTGAATATTATATTGTGTTATATTATGTCCACTACATCCATCTATTACTTTTAATGTATGGTAATTACCACGATACATTATTTCATACGATTCAATAATTTCCGATATAATTCTACTTACTTCATTGATAGGTGTATCGATACCTACTATTTTTAAAGCACTATCTAGTGCTTCTTTTGTAGCAGTGTGTAAAATAGAATACTTTGGATTAAAATATATAGTACTCGATGAATCGACTATCCATCCATTAACGTGTACTCCAAAATCTATTTTTAAATTATCATCATAACCTAATATTTTTGAAATTTTATGAGGTGAATAGTGGGCAATAATATTACTCATTGATGGTACGGGAGGAAAACCAATTCCATCATTATATTGTTTCGATGAAGAATATTTTTTTATATATTCTCGAGTTCTACGATTTATAAATTGAGATAAATTGATTAAATCTAGACCTGGTTTTAACATTGGTTGAAATTCTTTTCTAATCATTTTATGTATTGAACCAGCTATTCTTAAACTTTCTAAACAATTTTCATTTCCAGTAATTCTTGGTATCTCAATCGTTGTATTTATCTTATCAACACCTCTATACATTATATTCTAATAGAAAAATTAATTTTACAGAGGGAACTATTTCTTATAAATTTTTGATTTTTGTCTATACTTCATTTTAATTTTTTTAATATCTTCATATCTTAATATAAGAAATCAAAGATTTCAAAGATTTCAAAGATTTCATTCGTCCTTATTATTTTCTCCTACATATCAGTGAAGTTGCAACTTACTACTTGGTACAATTACCTATAAATATATTATATTGCACGTATAATAAAATTTTTTATGGAAAATATATATTACAATGATGTAAATTAGATTATAAATATCATCAAAAATATTACAGTAAATGATTCACCTTGGATTATATATATCAAGTTTGGGATAAATAATAGATAGAAAGAAAAATGTAATTTATATTAAAATAAATGCAATCAATTAATTTTAATATATATGATCATAATTTTTGTGAATCAAAAATTTATGCATTGAACCAACACCCCGAATATTTAAATTCTTTATCTAGTTTATTTATTACATTTATTGGAATAAATGCATTAATGAAACACAATCATAGTTTTTTACTATCATTATTATATTCATCACTTGTTATAAATGGTATAACTTCTTTTTTCTATCATTATTATAATACGATAGGATGGGGATTATTAGATAGGATGAGTATGGTAATAATTGCAATGTCTAGTATAAATCTTTTTATTAGTAATATAAATCGAATAATAGAAATAGATCGATTAGAATATATCGATCGAATTAAATATATAAATTGTATCACGATTTCTTATTTTACTATATTATTTACAGTTGCTGGCTTACATATGGAAACATTATTTAACATAATATTTGGAATATTTTTAGGAAGTCTTATTATATTTGTATATTTAATAGATAGAAACTATAAATTAAAGATACCTCATACTATAACTTTATTTGCTTGGAAAGGTATTAAATATATTGCAATAAGTGGTGTATTTTGGATTGTAACTGAAAATTTATGTAATGAATATGGTTTTGTAAAATATTTATTTGGACACGTATGGTGGCATATATTTGTTAGTTATGGGGGATATTTAATTTCATTATTACCAATGTATCTTTTTTTACACGAAAAATGTCAAATATATACAGAATCTTTTAATCAATCTAATCCAATTAAAATTAAATATGACTATTTTAATATTCCCTACTTATCATTATATAATGATGATTATATTCTACCCATTTAGCCAATTTTAGCTACTTGTATAACGATCCCTCCAAATCGAGATTCATCTGCATAACATTTAATACCACCAATCCAACAATTATGATCTTGTCTCTTAATTATTTTACCATTTATATTATGTAGACTAATAAATCCACCCATTATAGATTCATTTTCATAGGATACACTATTACCATCAATATCTTTCACATCATTTGTTTCACTACAATTTCTACATATCATATTTGGATATCTAGGAGTATAATAATCTAAATTATTTTTACAGATTGGACATATCTTATTCATTCTAATATATCTATATCGCAGCTTTGCTCTATATAGATATCATAGCTATATTGCAGCAATCAACATATCCTTTCGTATTTCTTAGTTCTATTATTTTTCCACAGATTAAATAATGTAAGGCATCTCTAGATTAAATGTGTTATTCTATAATTATTGTACCATCATTCTAGCACTTAAATTTGTTGTATTATCTATATTATCTACTAAAGATGAACCTTGATATAATACATTATTTACATAAGGATTATTACTTAATGTACTGGTTATTAAATGACTATTAATAGTACATTTACTAATATTTGGGTTTTCATATACTAAATTACCTCGAGTTTTAGGTACATCTATTACATGACCATTCGATACTAATCGTTTAGGATTAATGGTAATATTATTTGTATCACGTTTTTGATTACTAGAATGTCTTCCAATATCTTTTTTACCAACAGATATTTGATCTTTACCTCCTCCCATTACATCTCTATTTATAAGATTAATCATACAATCTTCTTTGGATTGATTTAATTTAATATTACCTAAATAATCGTGGGTTTCCCCTTTCTCGGCTATAGCTCCTTTTATACCCATATAATCTTTAGCTAAAACCTCTTCTACTACACCACTTCGCGTTTTATCACTCGACTTATATGCATAACCTTTGGTATAATTATAAGCACTCGATATATAATCATTTGGGTCTTCACGTGCAGTAGCATTAGCAGTTTGACCATTTATATATTGTGTTTTATTAGCTATATTTTTAGCATTCGATATATAATCATTTGTGTCTTCACGCATTGTAGCATTAGCAGTTTGACCATTTATATATTGTGACTTATTAGCTATATTTTTAGCATTTGACATATAATCATTCAATTCTTCACGCAACGTAGCATTGGTAGTTTGACCATTTCTATGTTGACCCAAACTAGCTATATTGTAAGCATTTGACATATACTCATTATGTTCTTCACGCAACGTAGCATTTGTAGTTTGACCATTTCTATGTTGACCCAGACTAGCTATATTGTGAGCATTCGACATATACTCATTCGTGTCTTCACGCAACGTAGCATTTGCTGTTTGACCATTTCTATGTTGACCCAAACTAGCTATATTGTAAGCATTCGACATATACTCATTCGTGTCTTCACGCAACGTAGGTATCGCGGTGTTATTATTTCTATGCGTGGGCTGATTAGCTATATTGTAAGCATTCGACATATACTCATTA
>Ga0055584_100005076_pt1 | contig 12898 bp, 12 predicted proteins | sample OSDHelmetaG_FD_58716 | JGI IMG/M metagenome (GOLD analysis project Ga0055584, IMG submission 58716) | Pelagic marine sediment microbial communities from the LTER site Helgoland, North Sea, for post-phytoplankton bloom and carbon turnover... | ecosystem: Environmental > Aquatic > Marine >... | reverse complement strand
TAGCTATCATAACATTGGCTCTCGGGATTGAGTATTATAGAATGGTGACTGGTGATATCGTATATGATTTATCATATACGACACTAGCTATGTACAATCTAATTAGCTTCATATTATTCAACATCATAATGATGATTATGAGAGTGGGTAGAAGTATTAATTAGTAAACAAAACAAAAAGGATGAGATATGGCTAATAGCCCAATAGATATTAAAACAAGCTCTAAGTATAATGTAGTACGATACTTAGATAATGAGTGTGTGGACTACACACTAGATGAAGGTTCTGATGTAACAACAGTTAACATATTAGATGTAGATGATGAGTTATTAGAAAAAATAATAGATGGTGTTAATGAACTAGATGTAGGATAGCCTCCTACATCTAGTCTATCCTTTCTTTTTCTTTGATATGTAATAAACAAAGGAATGGAGATGTGATATGATTATTAGTCTAATTAAGAGTGTCGTGATGATTCTCTACGATACTTTCGTAGAGACTTTCTATAGACGCAAGTTGAGTATACTACCATTTGAGGTAGAGGTAGCCAGATTTAAGATATTTACCAGAACTCTAATATATGCAGCAATAACCATATTGCTATATGTAAACTTCAAGGCTATGTATAGTCTAGGGACAATGGTAGTAGAGAAGGATAGACGCATAGTCCAACTGAAGAAGACTTGTGTTGATAAAAAGAAAATCCCAGCACTCTTACAATGAGATAAAAAAGGATAGTGTATGGTAATATATATTGATATAGATAAGAACGGTAAGGTAGGTATACTAAAATATGAGTATACTGAAGAGAGTAATAAGTTAAAGATACCAAAGACAAGATTCACTGATATGGGTATATTTGATTCTGTAGTTAAAACACATAATGATGTATTTTACTCAGGACTATATTATATGTCATTTACTGATGATGCTAGGTATACTAAACTAAAGACTCTACTAACAAGTCTAGTAGAGACAGATATATGCTATGTGGTAGGGTTATATGCTAAAGAGCTAGTTAAGGCTAGAGAGTTATATAACACCCCACCTAAATTTGAGGTCTTCTCAGGTGAGGGATGTGATATCATCTTGACTCTAATGACTACAGTTATGAATCTAGAGGCTGATGAGTTTACTGAGATAGACTTTCATGCATATTTTAAAAGTAAGATGGATATCCATCCATTGATGAGAGCTAGTCAGTTATTCCAATATAAGGATATGACTAGAGGTACTTACTATTCATATAGTAATAAGGAGAGTATTGATCCAGAGTCAGGTGATACTCCAGGACTATCTAAGTCTAGAATCATATTAGGTAAGAAGACAACAACTAACTCTTATTCAGTATTTAAAATAGCACCTATCGATGTAGTCGATAAGCTATATGCTGATTTTAGAGAGAAGGTAAAGCTAGATCTATATACGATTACTATCTTAGATAGAATCAAAAGACCAAATAGTATATATCATATAGAGAATGATAATCTCATATTTAGAGATAAGCCTAGACGATTGGAGACTGCTTCTACAGATGTGGTAATATCTGAGGTATATCCTGCAGGTATCTCATACTATGCTTTTGAGGTATTTAACGAGATGAATGGATTGTTAAATCAGGTTATTGATAAATCTGATAAGGTAGTTAATAACTCACTAGTGGATATCACTAATCTAATATATGACGATGAGTATAAGATACGATTCGTAAATGATTTCACTATAGAGCATATATACTTAAATGATAGAAAAGTATTTATATCTAGTGGGCTGGATATGCCATGTAGGAACGCATTAAAGGCTGTAGAGAAGTTTAAGCCTAGAGTAGAGATACTTATAATTAATGCCGATAATACACACGCTAGATATCAGACAGTGGTATCATTATCTAATGGTGAAGCTGTAATGACTAGCAACTATCCAGCCAATCTAGTGATTCTATAGGAATAAAAGGAGAATAGTTATTATGAAAACGCCTATGTTAGGTCGTAAGATCAAGTCGATTGGTCTCAGAGTGTTAAGGAGAGTGACAGCATCTACGCTAGCACACGCCTCAGACTCATATCGAGACAGTTTTATATTAGGATTGGTTACAGGACATCTAGTCCCTAATATTTCAAGAGATAAGATTACAGATATATCCGTAGATGTTAGTAAGAGAGCAAAGACTGTGATGAATGTGGATGTAATAGCCTTAGGGGTATTATTAAGTAAGTATGTGATTCCTGCTCGTAGAGCTGAGGATAAATGTACCTGTAATATGACATGTATGTATAATACATTGGATAGGACTCTGGAACTCATATATGATGAGAGAACATTCAGTTATACTAAACTAAACAATAATATTGTCAAGCGATTGATAACAGTCTATCCATATGCTGATATGACTAGATTAGTGAAGAGTAGTGTAGCTAGTGTACTTGGTATGGTAGATGTGACTAATAAGAAGGTAGATACTCTAGCTGTTTAGCTAGAGTATCTATTACTTAGTTATTTTTTTTACCTCTTTGAACACTAGGGGTTTAGTAACTTCTATTTGTAGGTGAGGTACTACTGAAGCGTATTGTGTCTTATGACCTTCTTTTAGATTAAGCTTCCAGTACTTATCCATATTAGCCCATTCGTCAATATCTTTGTTCTTCATATAGAATTCATCTACAGTACTATACCCACCGATACCTCGTCTAGATAATGCTTTATCACGATCAACATTATATTGCATTCTAGCTACAGTCCAATCAGAACCAGTCTTATCTTTATTAGCATCATAGAACTTAGACCAATGCTTCTTATCATACTCTGTTTGTATATCAGTACTAGTAACACCAATATGTTTAATAGCATCAGCATTTCTACTATCGTTTAAATCAATAGTATATAGATATAATTCATCTATATTATCATATACTTTGAAACCAGCTTTCTTTAGAGGTTTTAAATGCTCTTCTTTAGTCGCTCCAAGAAATACATTAACCTGACTTGTATACTCAGCTAACTTCTCACTAGAGAATCCTGACTTCTCTCGTAACTCATTAATACGACCCTCTGAACCAACTTGTAGTGATAGAGGTCTAATATCCTCATACCCTCTCTTACCAATATGGTAAACCAATCTAGATGTAGACGCAGGATCAGCTTTAGGAATGGCTACTCTAGCAGCTTTAATCTCATCACAGATAATATCAAGACTGTTCTTTAAATACACTACAGAACCTACAGCTACTACTAATCTATTACTAGCATCTAGAGTCTCAGCAATCTCTGATACCTTACCTTTACTTAACTCATCTTCATTTTCAGTAAGTACTTTAACTAATGAATCTATCTTACTCATCTTCTTAGTAATCTCTTCTAGATTCCTAATATTAATACTCTTACCAGCCTTATCCATAAGTCTATATACTTCATCTAACTCAGCACCATTGTTTATTAACGAACCTAATGTTCTAGTATCTTTAGTACCCTTAGTAATAAATAACTTAATACCATCCATCACTTGTGTAGACACATCATCTATCTCTCTAGCATATGTTTTGATGTTAGTAGACGATTCTCTATCTTCTTTACTATTAACATATAGTGATAGTCTGAGTAAGTTCTCATCAAGAGTATCATTCATTATGTCTATTAAATCACTATTACTATCTACGAAGACAGCAATTTGAATCATAGTACCTTGTAGTCCTCTAGGTACACCTATTACGGTAGAGTGATACTTACTGAACGGATTCTCTCTGTCAAAGCCTACACGCCCTTTTTTATCTGCAGGTGAGTCATTGGTCATAAATAATGACTTTATGTCTCCTAGGTATGCTATAGCTTTATTATACCCTGCTTTATGGATGTCTTTTAATACTGCTATACTCTCAGTATCACAAAGACCAACATGAAAGCTAGCAATATCTACTTTACCATCAGTATTTAATATCAACACACCTGATTTATTAACATCTTCAATTCTCATAATCAATTCCTTGTTTTTTTATTCAACTAAATGTACCAATCCCTAAAATTATAACCCACACACTTATATGAAAAGTAAACAAAAGATATAACACAAGGATTATAAAATGAAAAGACTATCAACAACTAGAACACCACCAATAAGACTAGCATTAAATGTTGGAGGTCCTATAGATTTAGCTACAGGCGTATTTGTAAAAGGCAAGTATAATGAGGATATTCTACTAGGTGGTATAAGTAACCTACAAGGATTGATGGGTGATCCTAATACTATGAAGACTGCTATAGCATTATGGATGATGGGTTCAGCCATGAATACAATAGCTTATAGTTATATATCAGAGATTCTACTATACGACTCTGAAGGAACACTTAGACATAGTCGTATAACTTCTATATTAGAGAGATGTGAGCATTTAGATAGAGATGATGAGGGTAATATCATAATGGATTTCCAAAACATCTCAGAGATTGCTCCTGAGTTATGGTATGATGAGACATTCGCTAAATATATTAAAGCTAAGATGGCTACTAAAGATATGGATGTAGAGATAGAGTTTCTAAAAGACCCTAACACATTAAAGACATTAATTATGAAACTACCCACAGGTATGATGATAGATACTATTACTTACTTCAACCCATCTACATCCATGGACTTGGTTATGGGTGAGATTAAGGGTAAGGGTGGTAGTAATGATAAGTCTAATAATACACTAGCTCTGCAAGAGGGTAAGTATAAAGTTAATATGATGGCTACTCTCACACCTGCATTGATGCGTACTAATACATACGGTATGATTGTAGCTCATGTCGGTGATGTGATTGATTTAAACGCTGGTACATATGCTCCAAAGGCTAGACAACAAATAGGTACACTAGCATCAAATGAGAAGATTAAGGGAGTGCCTAATAACTATACTAGATTGTTAACAGGATTATGGCAGACTACAAACTCTAAACCTCTAGTTCATCAAGATACTAAACTAGCTGAGTTCCCTAAAGGTAATAAATTAGATAGTATTAAGGAAGAGTTATTACTAATCACACTTAAACAACATAGGTCTAAAGATAATGTATCTAGAGCGTTAGAGCAGTTGATAGTATCTCAGGTTGAGGGAGTGTTACCACACCTGAGTCAGTTCTATGCTATGAAGAACAACAAACAATATGGTATGGTGGGAAATGTTCAGAACTATGCTATGGTCCTATATCCAGATGTCAAATTATCTAGAACTAAAGTTAGGGGTTTAATAGATAGTGACTCAAAACTTAGAAGAGCTATAGAATTAACAGCTGATTTAATGATACTACCTAAGTATCATCCGCAATATGAGTTTATGGGATTGATATGTACTCCTGAAGAACTATATAAAGATATAGATGATATGGGTTATTGTTGGGATAAGATTTTAACATTGACTAGAAACTGGTGGACACCTAAGCAGTATAGTAGTCCATTAGCATATCTGCATATCCTAAACTTATTGAAGATTCGTAAAGGATTATATGAGTATAAGGCTGTACTGAAATTAATAAGTAAGGATAAGTAATGAATGAAGTGAGAATGGGATTGTCAACCATCCTAGACTCGGCTACAAATAATGCAGGACTGAAAGAAACTATCCTAGCTAAAAGTGGTGGAGATATTGGTGCGGCATTCTCAGTAATGTGGACAATGATTAATGAAGTGTCTGGTAAAGGTACTGATAAGACAATAGCCTTATCTGCAGTAGCTAAGATACCAGAGAACATAGCACATATACCAACTGATGTTGGTACAGCTGTAGCATATTTAGAAAAGGTAATAAAATGATTAAATTAAGAGAGATGGGTAGAGGTGATCTAGTAGCTTCTATATCAGCTACTAACGCTAGTGATGATTTAATAACTAAGGCATTGATCATCAGACCACTTAAGGTTGGTGGATTGACAGCTATGCCTGAGATGTTTGATGCGAGTGATAGTAGACTGACATTAGATTGTCCCCCAATAAACTACACTGTAATAGGTGGTGTAAATAAATCAAATATCTTTATGATAGACGGTCAGACATATTTAGGTACAGCTAATAGTCTCAATGGAGATACTAAGGTAGATGTATACGCCTTTAGTAGAGAGTATGTGGAGACATCTCCTAATGATGCTGATGTCGAACTCACTACAACTAATACTGTAACTGAGCAGTTCATTGTTGTAATACCATCATTACTATCACTACCTAACTGTGATACATTTATAGGTGATAAGGAAGAAGTAATACTAGATGGCGTTATTGTTGGTTTGAGTATACCAAACTCATCACCAGGATGGTCTACTACAAATCCTATGACTAGAGAGTATAAAACATACTTAACAGATGTAGTATTTAAACAGCCTACTAAACTACAAGTATCAGTAATGTGTCTACCAGGTACTAATGGCGATAGTACATTCACCGCCATCGAGAGATTGACAGATGGTGGTCAAATTAATGGTGGTAATAGTCTACCTCATGAGTATATCATCCTTGGAGATATATCAGAGGTGTTTACTGATGTTAGTAAAGGTGTAGAGTTAGAGTTATCTCAGATATCTCAAACAGCTTTAGATTATACTACATTCAATAGAACCATCAAGACTATGAAGTCAGGTATCTTAGCTATACCTCTTAACTTCTAGGATATATTATGGGTAATAGAAAAGCATTTCTAAATGAGTTTATAGATACATTCAAAGCAATCATACTGAATCCTGATGTACTAAAGGTTAATGTGGATCTACTTACTAATCTAATAAATGGTTTTACCGATGCTGAGATGGATAAGTTTGTGGATGATATAGAGGCAGGACATATTGTAGTACCTCTAATCGCTCCTGATGGCTCTGGTGCCATCTCTTATGAGAATAACCTTAAGGTAGTAGAGGGTAGAAGTATTAAGATGTTTAAGCGTATTAAGACTACTACTAATGGAGAGAGTGTGATGTCATCTATTCCTTGGATGGTAGCTGAAGTGACAGGTAGAAAACCTATTCAGTTATTAGATAAGAAAAGAAGTGTTCCTCTTGATGATAGGAGTCGTAGTACTATTACTGGTCAAGTTACTAATGCTAGTAAGTCTATGTCTATTACAGCACCAGAGATATCTCTTATGTTAGCTAATGGTATGTATAAGAGTATCATAGAGCTTACTAGATATAGAGGTGGTGATGAGAAAGCATCATTAGTGATGAAAGCTATGGCTAGTCACGGTATTGATATTAATCAAGAGACTCTAGCTAAGTACTCTAATGGTCCAGAGGTAAATAATGCATTAAAGCAATTCTTATTAGCTATGCAGTTAGATAGTAATATAGGTGAAATGAAATAATAGAGATATATACAGTATAGAGGATATCCTCTATACTGTATAATCTAATATTTATTTATGGTCCTACAGTTGTACCTGTAGTATCTACTGTCACTGGTACAGTTGATTGGGTATTGGTTGTAGTTTGATTATCAGTCACACTACTAGTATCTGTATTAGAGGTCACACTAGTACTAGTATTTGTAGAACTAGCATTCTGATAGTTTCCTGTCCAAGAATTAATATTCTCAGCATTATACTTATTAGAGCTATCAGCAGATTTAAAGTTATAGTGATATCCAGCTACTCCTAACGCTAGGTTGGATGATATACCGAATATACTCATAGCATAATCTCTCCAATCCTTAGGTTGTGTAATCTTATTAAATCTAGGCTGTTCTTTACCTTGTACAATCTCAATAGTCCCATCGAACTTACCTGTAAATGACACTCTATCATCAGAAGTCTTTTTATTAGCCTCTAAGATGGCTTGGTCTTGTCTCTTCTGTGCTTCATAATACTCAGTCTTACTAGCACACCCTGCCATGATTAACATAGCTAACATAATTAAAATACTCTTTACCATAAATCAATCCTTTCTCTCATCTAAAATCTACTCCATATGGAGCACCAGTGGTCATTATTATAATATCTCATATAACTAATAACCATCGAACACAAAACTATATGATTCTTATCCTCATCGTATTATTATGCAATGATTTAAACTTCACTACATCGTCGAGTATTGTATATGTCTTGTAGTGAGTGTTTAATATAGCTGGATGGTATTGTGACATCATATCATATGTTATTGAGACACCATTGAATATAGGTGTCTTACCTTCATCTGAGGTAGCTAGTATAGCTGTGAAGTCTAATGTATCCGCAGGTATAAAGTACTCTGTATCAGCTAGATCAGTAACCTGTGTCTTAGGCATCTTATTTGCTGGTATAGCCATAGCTTCTTTCAATGCCTGATATATATCATCTACTGTAGCGTTAGTCCAACTCTCATAACCGTAATCTGATGCAGTATTAACCTTCCATACTGTATCGAACTTAACTATAGTCCTAAATCCCTCTAATGTCTTAGCTATATGGAATGACATCTTATCATCTGTTGATACAGCATAGTTAATCTCTTGACCATGCAATGTCTCACTTATAGCCATATGTCGTATATCTGACCAGTAAAGGGTTCGTACCTGACCTGATAGACTAGTGATGATAGGGCTATAGTCATCCACAGAGTAGATCGGTGGATAAGTGAATTTCTTTATCTCCGTCCTAGTGACATTATAGGCGGTAGGATATGTAACTAATAGGGTACCATAACTGAAATCAGCTGATAAGAAATTACCTACCTGAGTACTAACTATAGGAGTGGTAGATATTATGTTTAACGATGAGTCGAATCGATACATTGGGCTATAGGATCCTGTGAAAAAAGTATTGTTCTTCGCAGGTATTACATTAACTGCATACCCACCTGCAATAGTAGCATGGTCGATGACTGTCATAGTCACGGGATCTAGTGTATACACATGTCTTCTAAACCCAATCACGATAATACCATTATCTAGAACGCAGGCGGCTAGGCTGTGTGGGGCTGGGGTTATCGGTAACGGTATATTCACATATTGATCCACCACTACACCATCTAGATCATATTTCGAGTAGTATAATAAGTTTGATGTAGTCTCTATAGCAAATATACAGAAATGAGTATCTAATGAGAGCACACATCTCATACCACCCACATTACTATAGTTCACGATATCTATGTTTGTAGATGGTGAGCCATCATCACTAAGTATTGTTACACTCTCCAAATTAGAAGCTAGTGTCATCACCTGTGAGCTAGAGTGCGGAGTAGAGTAGTCACGATTATGCCCCTCTGTATAATATCCTCCTGTCGAGGTAGCAGTTATATTTCCACTTGTCTCATTGGTGATTATGGCAAATGTAGCTACCGTACTAGCCGAGTATCCTACGACATACACCGCTCCTGAACGACTAACCATAAGCTGAGCCAAATATCCCAGATTAGATATTACATACTCAGGTCCCATGACATTGTTATCAATAATAGTAAACCTAACAATAGTAGTCCCATCCTGATACACCACCACTGAACGAGTTTTACTTAATACAGCAGCAAAAGCGTCCCCATTCTGTGATGTACCCCTATAGCTAACTAAGGTGTTAGTGGCTGTGTCACCATAATCCACTACCTCTAACCCCACACTACTATCATCCACCTCTAATCCCTCTGGTGGATACTCATATTTATCAGGTAGATTATCATACCATGATGAACTATCAACAAACCCTGTCTGTGGTACCTCTCTTGATACAGAGACGCTAGGTACCAACACACCCTTAGGTAGAACTATATCAATCTCCTCGTCAATTACAAATGCTTTCTCTAGGTCAGTTGATGGTGTCTTACTATCCGTCACTACATTGTTTATTTGCTCACTAGACCATGTCTTAGTAGGTGATATCTGACTATCATCCATATCACCCATAGGTATAGCATTCTCAGATCTAGTAGCACTCGCTTCACTAGCATCTAGTAGATTCTGCATATCGCCCATCAACCCCTCTGCAGTAGTTAGAGCAGTAGTCATATCTATAACTTGAGTATATATGTTGAGTACTATCACCACACCTATATCCGTATCTGCAGTTAATGCACTACCCGCAGGTATGTTTAATTTATGGGATGGGGTTGTTGTCATAAGTGGTCCTATCTCACCATTCACTACAATATCCCCAACCTTTAGCTTATATGTCCTTACTTCATCTGTACTATTAGTCACTCTCATACTAGTAACTATCCCCTCCTCTAGAGGTGAGGTAGCTAGTACGACACTATCTGTTTTATTCTCATCTACTTGTTCTAATTTAAAACCCATGATATTCTCCTTTCCATGTATTATGAAATTCTTATTTTTAAGTTACTATTCACTAAAGCTGTGAACCTTATCTTTGTTTGTTCAGGAGCTTGCCACACCCATGTATAATCTGTACCAGCTATCGCTGCTCGATTAAGTACATTAGCATCATAGTTAATACTAACACCATTAAAAACAGGTGTTACTCTATCATTAGTTGTGAATAGAATAGTTGCTAGATCTAAGGTGGTACCAAGTACGAAGTATTCAGTATTTAGTAAAGCATTTATTTGAGTTTTTGGCATTTTATTAGCTGCTATTGTCATAGCTTCATTTAGTGCTTGATACATATTATTTGTAGTAGCTTCAGTCCAAGTTTCATTTTCATATGTTGAATCACTATTATATTTCCAAACAGTATCAAATTTTACTATGTTTCTAAATCCTTGAAGTGTTTTTGCTATTTGAAAGGTAGTTTTATCATCAGTCGAAATAGCATAATTTATCTTTTGTGAATTTAGTGTTTCTGATACAGTCAGAGTTCTTATATCTGTCCAATACGTAGTATCTATTTGCCCCGATAAGTTTGTTACCGTAGATATATATTCACCTGCAATAATCCTTTGTTGTCTCAAGTCGTATTTTCTGGGTGTTAGTTTGGGATTATATATAGAGTATAAATATATATACTTACCATCACCTGTAAATATTCCCTTGTAGTAACCACAAACTGATTCAGATTTTGACTCAATAGTAGTTACTTTAGTTAAAGTCTGTAGATTATAGGGAACTCCAAGAGTAAACGAAGTGAAGTCTGTAGCCTTTCCAGTCTGCGTCCTATTCTTACTAAACCAAAATTCTGTACCGTCAGGAGACATGTCAAACCAGTATATACCTCCATAGGTAGTTGGACCATACGCAGTTGTATTTGTATATATATTCAGTAGGTCCCCTTTTGTGGATATATCATAAGGAGTAGCTAAGTTGTAATAATAAAGTATAGACCCATTACCTCCAGCTATTATCCTACCTCCAGCAAGTAGTCTTATCCAAGAATTCATATACTGGTAGATAGTACCACTACTACTAAGAGTAAGTCCTGATAATGAATATGGTGTGGATGTGTCATACACTTCTAATAGAGCATTACTTTGAGTGTACATCATAACTTTATCTCCATCTGGCATCATCTGTACTACTTTCGTAGAAGATACACCATATGATACTGGACTATGTCTAGTAGTTATATCATTAGCTGTAGATAATTGATATGAAGTGAATGTAGTATTACTATCTCTACCCATGTATAATAGTCCATCTCTACTAATACACTCATATTTTTGAGAAAAATCCAAATCTGCTAAAGCACTAATTTCTACATAGGAAGAAAGGGCTGGGTTATATCCAACATAATAAGGACTTATAGAAACATTAGTTGCACCAATACTCAACCTATCACTTTCTTGTTCATATTTATTACCGTTTACAGTCCAATCATTATTAGTTAACCCTACTTGAGGAATTTCTTTTGTTACGGATACATTTGGAACTAATACCTCTTTCGATAGTGGAATCTCTACTACTTCATTAACCGTAAATGACTTTACCATAGTAGCCACAGTTACATCAGCGTCTATTAATTTATTATTTACCATCTCACTAGACCATGCATTATCTGGACCAATAATATCATCATTCAACACCCCTACAGGCAGAGCATTCTCAGCTCTAATAGCATTAGCCTCAGCAGCCTCCACCAGCCCCTGTATAGTATCTATCACAGCCTGATTACTAGTACCTACGTCTCTTACCATAGCTTGTATAGTAGTCATGGCGACACTAGCATCAATTGGTTGTTCGTATATATTTACGGTAGCCACCGTATTTGCACCAGTGGTAATATATACTATTGAATCAGAGGGTATTAGTGGTTTGGTAGACAGTTCAAATGGTTTAGTAGCAGACACCATCTCACGAACTATCTCTATATCACCTACCCTCACTACTATCTCCTCATCCTCCACACCTGTGTTATGTGCAGTAAGTCCTGTAATGACACCTTCATTAATTGTACTAGTAAAATATAGCACACCGTCTACTGTCCCAGTAGGAACATTTGCTAATTTAAAACCCATAGTTAACCCTTTCTCTACTTGAAGACAGGAGCAGCAGCCCCATCGACATACTTATACTCTACATCAGTAGGTATATCCATTATAGCCATTGTGTAGATGGTGGTAGTCTTATATACAGCCATCAACCTACCTTCGTTCAGTTTGAATAGATGGTCAGCACCAACAGTAACATCATTTGTTATAAAGTACTTACCCCCCATTAGGAATCTATTGCTCATTATATCAAATTTAATAAATTGTAAACATAATTTATCCATCTGCTTATTTGTAAATGCCCACTCATTAGGTCCCACAGATACAAAACTATCATTACTATAGGCACTCCCCAAATATGGTATACCTGATTCAATCTTAGTTCTAGTGTTATATGCAGTATGTAGATATACTCCATTGTCATAATCTACACTCACAGCCCTACCATCCGCTAAGACAAACACTCTTATTGCAATATTAGCGGTCCCAGCATAAACCCAGTCAGCACTACTACTACCATTACTATGGAATACCCTAGCTCTAATTTGAGTGGTGCCAGCCTTCACTAAGCATATACCAGATATTACTGATG
>Ga0055584_100005074_pt1 | contig 12901 bp, 10 predicted proteins | sample OSDHelmetaG_FD_58716 | JGI IMG/M metagenome (GOLD analysis project Ga0055584, IMG submission 58716) | Pelagic marine sediment microbial communities from the LTER site Helgoland, North Sea, for post-phytoplankton bloom and carbon turnover... | ecosystem: Environmental > Aquatic > Marine >... | reverse complement strand
AAGCGCGCCATCTTGGCCCCGCCGCCGCCGGTGTTTGTAGAACGCAAGGCCGCGCTGGCGCAAAGGGAAGCAAAGGCCGTTTAAGCCGGTCAGATCTAGGCGTGCCCTATTCCAGTTTCTGGTAGGGCTGCCACTCCTCGCCCGCCGCTGCGGCTCGCTGCTCCAACTCGCTGCGCCACCCCACTACTTCGCCCGCTTTGATGCGTGCTATATCAAAGGCGGGATAGCGGTCTTCAAGCGTGTCTCCGAGCTTCTGTGATGCCGCCCAGCGGTCCCATGCCGTCTTCATCCACTCGTGCGGCAGGGCTTCGCGCACGGCGGGGTCGAGCTGCCAGGCGCTGCGCACATCGGTCACCGTCTTTTCGTCGGTCGAAGGTCCCGACCATTTTGACCAACCTATGGACAGGGTGTTGCGTTCGCGGTCGGGCACGGTGTGTCCAGTGTGGATATTGGAGCCGATGCGGATGAGTGCCTCTCCGGGTTTGAGGCGGACGGCGACTTGGTTTGGCAGCGGGTCTGTGCCATTCCAACTGGGGGTGTGCGGCACGCCTTGGTCTTTCATCTTTTGCGGCAGCAGCACGTCGTGCTCAAAGGGCGTGCGCCAGCGGTTGTGGCTGCCGGGTATTAACTCGTGGCACTCGTCATCGGCTAGGGCGAGGAACATACTTACGCCCTTGCGCTCGGTCACCGCTTTGGTGTTCTCGGCGCGAATCTCTTCCCAGCGAACTTTTTCAACTTCTTCCGCATAGTCCTCGGGCCCTTCCTTGCGGTCGCTCTCCTGTGCAAAATATGCTTTGCCACTGCCCCACCACGTCGTGTCGCGGTGCCAACTGAGGGCGTGTTCCTCTCGGCGCGGATTGCACCATAAGAGCATGCCGCTCATGGTCATATCTTCGGGCTGGAGTCCACTCCAAGAGTTGACGAAGCTCAGGAAATCTTCTGAGCCGTGAAAATCGGCAAAGCTAGGCTCTTTGAAAGCCGGGTGGATAAGGCCGCGGATGGCCCAGGGTTCGTCCGCTTTGGCGCGGTGTATATACCCCTTTGAAATATCGAGTTTGCTGTAGCCGTGCTCGGGTGCGCAGGCCTCTGTTACGCGGCGGCCGGCCTCGCGCAGGACGGGAATCCACGGGTTGTCGACAAAGTCAGTGATGATGACAAAACCGTGTTCGTCGAGATGGGCAAGGCGCTCGGGCGTGGCCCCGGGTGCGGCCAGTTCGGGCTTGGAGTCGGCAAAGGCCGGAGCGCGATAGGGCGTGGAGGTAGGTGAAGGTTGGTTGGTATCCATTTTATTTCTCTCTTATGGCCATTGTTTTTCGGGATTTTTATAATAATGCCATTAATAATGGGTCGGAGTCTACGCTGGTCGCTCCGGCTTGTCAATGCGTTTGCCGTCTTATTTCGCCGCATTGGGCTCCGGTGTGGCGCGCACTTTTATTTTGCCCCAGCTCGTCGCCTCGACGGCGCTTGGAGGCGGGGGCGGAGCTAGGCCTTCTAGGGCCCACACGTCGTTGAAGCGGACTTCCGTGCCCACGCCGCCAAAGAACAGAGAGCGGCTCTCCCTTGCTATATAGACGCCGGCTGCACCGTTGCGGGCGATAGGTGAGGGGCCGGTGGAGGCGATCTGTTCCCAGGTGCCATTGGCGAAGTCATAGGACCAGGTGTCGCCGTGCTTGAGACCGTTGGCACCACCGCCGCCGAAGATGATAAAGCGCTGGCCGTGCTCGTCGTAGACGCTGGCGGGGAAGGTGCGCCCCTCGGGGCTTATGGCCGGGGTGAGTTCGCTCCAGACGCGGGTATGCAGATCGAGAGACCAGAGGTCGCCCAACGCGCCGCTGCGCTGACCGCCGTAGATGATCATGCGGTGTCCCTGTGGATCGTAGCTGGCCGTGTGTAGGCAGCGGCGACCGGGATTGAGGCTCAGACCCAGGTTCGTCCAGGTTGAGGTGGTCGGTTTGAAGGTCCACGTGTCGTCGAAGCGGCCTTCGTCGGTGAAACCCGCGAAGGTGACTAGCTGCATAGCGTTTGGATCGAAGATGGCGCCCGTGCCATAGCGCGTATTGGGTGCGGGGCCCTCGGGCTCGAATTGAGTCCAGCTGTTATTGGTCAAATCCAAGGCCCAGACATCGTTGTAAAAAGTGCCGCTGAGACGGCCCGACCAGACGAGCATTTGATGCGTCGCGGGGTCGTAGACGGCGTTGTGGGTCGACCGGGGGGCGGGTAGGGGGCCGGTGGGGCGAAGTTGGGTCCAGGTCTTGGCCTCGATATCGAATGACCAGAGATCGTTTAGGTCGCCGGCGGAACTGCGTCCGGCAAAGGCGATCAGGCGGTGGCCTATGGGGTCGTAGATCAGCGAAGCATTGCTGCGGGGGGTAGGTGTTATTCCACTGGGCTCAAGTTGTCTCCACTGCTGGGCATATGCGGTCGTAGAAACGAGTACAATGTATAATAATGCGACCATGGTATAGATCCTCTGAAGGAGAAAAGAGATCGGGGGAAATATACTGGAACGGCGGCGGTCATTCCAGGAGCGCACATCTCGTGTTGGTCTACTTGGACTGTTTTCCTCGCACAAAAAAATAGCGCCCCGCTGTTGAGGCAGGGCGCGTGACCAATCTGGGTCGGAATCAGTTTGTGTGTAGCGTCCATTCTTAATGGAGCGCCAATCGGGTGGTTCCAAGACATTCAGATTCAGGTCGATAACTACTACGCACAATTCGTGCCACAGGTGTTTCCCCCTTACGAGGCAGATGGGGCTAGTAAAAAGGGGCAACTCTTTCCCATTGGTGGGAAAGAATGTAGCTATTTGCCACTGGTATGGGTTTAGTGCGATACTTTTGTTGTCGCTGCGATCCTCCTCGCCACCTTCTGTTTGCTGTACCTGTCCTTCGTTTGGCTGCGCAGGGCAAAACGGGAGATGGACGTGAGTGGGTGAATACTCGGCAAAAAACCTCTAATCCCATTTGCACGAGCGTCGCCCTTTTGTCGATTTTGCCAACTGGTGGTTGAGCCCACTGCCATTGGATTATAAAAATAAAACCTGGTGCCTATGCGTATTTCTTTCCCATGGCTCTAGGCGAGTATCTCGATCCTAGGTGGGCCTCTGTGGTGGCATCTGGCGGGTGGGGTGAAACCGCGCGACGGGCGCATATGCGCTCTATTGCCGCGGCGTATTAGAGCGGTTGGACGTTGGTCATTTGCCCGTCGAGCCGCAGGAGATTTTTTTATATGAGAGAAAGTTCACTTGCTCTAGGTGCAGGTCGTAGCGTAAGTGGGTAGGATTTATACAGAAGTCTTTGTTGTCGTTGATGACTATTTATGATAACTGATTGAGGAAGTATGGAAAAAAATTCTATTGGTCTGATCGAATTATCTAGCATTGCCGCCGGTATGTTGGTGACGGATACCATGCTCAAGGCGGCCAATGTCGAGCTGTTAATCCATCGGACGATATGCTCTGGCAAATACTTGATTCTGGTGGGCGGCGATGTGGCGGCGGTAGAAGCCAGCGTGGTGGCGGGCAGGACAGCGGGCCACGTCGCCATCATCGATTCCTGCATTATTCCCAATATAGACCCCGCCATTTTTCCGGCGATCTCGGGCACGGTAATCATGCGTTCGCTGGCGGCGCTCGGCGTGATTGAGGCCTTTTCCGTCGCATCGCTGATCGAAGGGGCCGATGCTGCAGCGAAGGCGGCCGATGTGCAGCTGTTGGAAATTCGTCTGGCCATGGCGCTGGGTGGCAAGGCCTTTGTGAAAATGACGGGCGACGTAGCTTCAGTCGAGGCGGCAGTTGAGGCGGGGGCGGCCTGCGTGGCGGCGCGCGGTTTGTTGGTCAACAAGGTCGTTATTGCCGCGCCGTCAAAAGAGCTGCTGGGAGAAAGCGTATGAATCTCGTCGAGCAGATACGCAATGCCGGAGTCGTCGGGGCCGGTGGGGCCGGTTTCCCCGCTCATATAAAGGCGGAGGCAGAGGTCGAATTCGTGCTGGCCAACGGCGCCGAATGCGAACCGCTGATGCACAAAGACGCCGAGTTGATGGCGCATTATGCCGCGCAGGTTGTGGTGGGGATGCAGGCCGTCATGGCGGCGACGGGAGCGAAGAAAGGGCTCATCGGCTTAAAGGAAAAGCACCGCGAGGCGGTAGAGGCCTTTACCGAAATACTCGGCAACACGGCTATTGAGCTACATGTCCTGGGCGATTTTTATCCGACGGGCGACGAGTTTGTACTGGTCTACGAGGCGACGGGTCGATTGATACCGGCGGCGGGTATCCCGCTCGACGTGGGCGTGGTCGTGCAGAACGTGGAGACGCTCTACCACATCGCCGCGGCCATTGACGGCCAGCCGGTGACGGAAAAATTTGTGACGGTGACGGGTGCGGTGCGCGAACCGCTAACCTGCCGCGTGCCGGTGGGAACGCGTTTTGGCGAACTCGTTGCGGCGGCCGGTGGCGAGTTGGCAGACGATGCGGCGTTCTTTGTCGGTGGGGCGATGATGGGGCGCTTGAGCCGCGACATGGACGAGTGTGTCAGCAAGACGACGGCCGGGCTCATCGTGCTGCCGGGACAGCATTCGCTGGTCCAGCGCCACGAAAGACCGCTTGCGGCGATGCAACAGATTGGCAAGTCGGCCTGTGACCAGTGCAGCTATTGTACGGAACTGTGCCCGCGCTATTTGCTCGGTTACGAAATTGAACCACATAAGGTCATGCGCAGTCTCGTCTTTTCTTTAGAGGGAGCCGATTCTTGGAACGAGTGGAGCACGCTGTGCTGCGAGTGCGGTTTGTGTACGCTCTACGCCTGCCCGGAAGACTTGTATCCGCGCGAGGCCTGTCAGCAGGCTAAGCAGGAAGTGCGCGCCAAGGGGGGGATGAAGAAAGAGCCCTCGGCCGCGGCTGTGCAGGCGCACCCGATGTACGAGCATCGGCGCATCCCGATTAAACAGCTAGTGCAGCGACTCGGGCTCGTCGAATACGATGTAGCGGCCCCGTATAAGAAGGTAGACTGGAGGCCGACGAGCGTGCGCATTGCGCTCAAACAACATGCCGGTGCGGCTGCTGTGCCCGTGGTGCAGGTCGGAGAAGAGGTCGAGGCTGGGGCTCTCCTCGGCGAGATTGCCGCCGGGCAATTGGGCGCTCGCGTGCACGCTAGTATAGCCGGTATTGTGCGCAGCGTCGATGCGGAGGTCGTGGTCGAAGCGAGGTAGGTTTTTTGTAGGACCTTGGAAAAGAGAGACGCGGGTGGGTCGTTCTGAGCTACTCGCGTCTCTCTTTGGCATTTCTATTCCCTTATCCAATGTACATAGGCTCTATTTTCCCCCGTCTTAACAGGCACGAATATTGCCCCTGCATAAAGGTGATATTCGCGGGAATTGGAGGGTACCTATGCAATCCGAATGGGCTCAGCTACATGAGGATGTCGTATTTGGGCGCTCGCATGGGCGCATCATCTGGCAGCCGAGGATTATCTGCTGGTACGACGACAAAAAATTTGCCGGCGAAGCATTGCCCAGTGCCTATGAGGGCATGGAAATCGCCGATATCTATCGCTCGTTGGGTTGTTCGGCACGCCTCTACGAGTTTAACGCCTGTTTTCGGCGGGTTGAAGACGAGCGCGTTACCCATCGCTGGCAAGAAACGGCCGCGGGTGAACGCGAGCATATCATCGAGACGCCTGTCGGTCGGCAGCGCGAACTGATCCGCCATAGTCCCAACAACCCACATCCGATCCACGTCAAGTGGCCGATTAGCAGCGAGCAAGAGCTAAAGGTTTTAATCTGGCGCGAGGAGCACGCTAGCTGGGAATGGGACCAGGCGCGTTATGAAGAGCTACTAGCGGCTCTGGGCGACTTGGGGGCGCCGACGATGTTTATGCCGCGCATGAATGTGCAGAGCCTCTATATCGAACACATGGGTACGCAGCACGGTATTTACGCGCTCTACGATTGGCCGCAAACGGTGGAGGCGTTTTTTGCCGCTTTGGAAGAGAATCACGAGCGCCTCATCGATGTAATCAACGCCTCGCCTGTCAACATTATCAACTTCGGCGAAAATATTCACGCTGCTACGCTATCTCCCAAGCTCTTTGAGAAGTATCACCTGCCCGCCTGCCAGCGCCGCTGTGAAAGGCTGCATGCAGCGGGCAAGTTCGTCTGTGCCCATTGGGACGGCAACTGTGGCCCGCTCTTGCCGTATGCCCAGCAGACGGGGCTCGATGGCATTGAGGCGATTACGCCGCAACCGCAGGGAGATGTCGAGATCGCCCAGATTAAAGAGGCGTTAGGAGACGAGATGTTTCTGCTCGATGGCATCCCCGCCGTCTACTTCGACGATGTTTTTGCGTTGGACGTGCTGGAGCAGTGTGTACACGAGTTGATCGAACTTTTTGCTCCGCGTCTCGTGCTGGGGATTTCGGACGAGATTTCGTCGACAGGTGATATTGAACGGGTGCGTTTTGTCGGCGATATAGTTGAGCGCTATAACGCTCAATTCGCCTAGAATATTTGGGGATAGTTAAAGAGAGCAGTTGGCCGAGGAGGAATGGAGCCATGAGTGTGCAGACGGCGTTGGACAATATCGGACTGAAGGCGACAACGCGTTGGGGGCATACGCAATACAGTATGGGGTACCACACGGCCTATTTGGAAAAGGCGGCAGGCGTTAGCTCTGGGGCACTCGACTTTGAACAACGGGCCTATGACGCACTGGCCTTTGATATGCATTGGAGCACCAATGATGGGTTGGTGGATTGGGCGGAGGCCGGGCGCTGTACGGATATGGGGCACGCCGAATACGCCGCAGATGGCAGCGATCACCGCCTGCCCCAGCCGTCGCCCTTTAGAGACGAGCGCGAGGTGTGGGCATTTGACGCCGTGGCCGAATACGGTCTACCCGCTTTTGACGCGCAGGTCGCGGCGTACGAGCAGGCGCACAGGTCGGCGCAAAGCCGCCTGCCGGGGCAATTGACGACGGGCGGCTATTACAAGACGATCGTCTCGGGCGCCATACAGGCTTTCGGTTGGGAGATGTTGCTCTTGGGGGCATCCAATCCGGCCAAGATGGAGCGGGTCTTCGATGGTTTTTTTCACCGTGCGGCGTTTTTTATGCGCGCCTGGTCTGCGACGAGTTGCCCGGTGCTGATACAGCACGACGATTTCGTCTGGGGGCAGGGGCCTTTTATGCACCCAGACATCTATCGCCAGGTGCTGATTCCGCGCTATGCTACACTGTGGCAAGAGGTGCACGCGGCGGGTAAGAAAGTGCTCTTTTGCGCCGATGGCGATTTCAGCCTATTTGTCGACGATCTAGTCGCTGCCGGTGCGGATGGGTTTATCTTCGAACCCTGCATGAATTTTGCCCTGATGGCAGAGCGCTACGGACAGAGCCACTGTCTGGTTGGTAGCTGCGTGGACTGTCGCGATCTAGCCGCTGGAGACTGGGCCAAGGTGGAGAACGATTTGCAGCGGACCTTGGTGGCGTTGCAGCGGTGTCGGGGGGCGATCGTGAGCACGGGCAACCATCTGCCCCCGGATATCTCGCCGCAGATTTTAGACCGCTATTTTTCCTATCTGCTGCCGAGGCTGGAGCGGAAGGCCTGAGCCGGGCTCAGCCTTTGACGATGTCCATAGCGATATCGGCCCAATGCCAGAGCCGCTGTGGCTGATAGCAGACGGTGCTGATATCCTTGAGAATGAATTCGAGCGGGCAGTTGTGCCGTTGACAGCTCTCCAAGGTTGAGCGCAGATCCTTTTCCACTTCCAGCGGGTCCCAGTTCGTAGGAGCTAATAGGGCGGGGCTGGGTTTGCGCGAAAAAACGTAGTCGGCGCCAATTTGCTCGGCGCCGCGCTCGATATCTACCCACGGGCTCATGGAGATTTTGCGCACATTGGGCAGCTGGCGCACGAGGTCAATCTTTTCGTGCAGCGGTTCACAGCAGCCGTAATAACCCAGACCAAAACGCGTGTACCAGTGCTTGGCATAGTCGATATCGAATTCGCTGTGCATCGCGGGTGAGACGGAGGAGAAGATCTGTGCCATGCCGTAGGTCCACAGGTCTTTGGCGCGTGGTTTTTGCGGGTCGAAGCCGGGGGCTGGCAACTCGTCGGTATAGGCGCCGGTGCAGTGGATGCTGCGCTGGGTGTGACCGAGTAATCCCTTCTCTTCGAGCTGGTCGAGTTGGCGCAGGTAGACCTCTGTAAGGTGGGCCATAAGGCGGTGCGTGAAGTCCGGGCGGTCGGCCAAGTCCCAGAGCAGCGCTTCGACGCCGCGCCACTGGGCAATCTGGTCCCAGGCCGGAAAATTGGGCAGAGCGCCCTGCATCTCGGTTTCCAAAATGCCGTCGAAGAGTTCGCGTGCCATGGACTCCGTCCGCGCTGTTGCCTCCGCATCGAGCGCGACTTCGCCACAGCGTATTTTTTTAATGTCTTCCTCTGTTTGCAACTGGTCCAAGTAGTAGTGGCTAACGACATCGTTGTCGGGGTCGGTTATCGCTTTTTTTTCCTGTTTCTGTAGGCCAAAGTCGGTGCCGTGAATCGTCTTGCTAAACTGTAATACTGGCTCGACGACCATGTCGGCGCGCATGTGTTTCCAGCGGTAGAGCGTGCGGCGCAGCTGTGTTTCGACCGAGCGACAGAAGGCGTCCTGTGTCTGCAGAGTTAGTTCGCCGTCGACGTCCATTTCGTGCCAGGGAATCTGGTCGATACAAACGAGGGGGCGGTTGGGGCACAGGGCATTGAGTGCCTTCCAGTGGGCTATTTTTTTCTGCTGTTCTGGCAGTGCGGCGATTTCGGCGACGCGCTGGGCAAGCGTCTGTAGGACCTCTTTATCGCGGGCGCAGGTTGGCATGTGAATTACCTTCTCAATATTGGCCGTGGCGTTGGATCGCGGCCATAATCAGGCGGAGGCCCGTTAAGCGCGAGCCGTTGTTTATAGAGCCAGCGGTAGAAAAAATGACCCCGCGCTGAGTGCGCGCCATTTCGGCATCGCGGATGCATTCGGCCACTAGGTTGACTTCTTCGTTGCGGCTGAACGTAAAAGGAGCGAGCTGTCCGTGGATGGCGGCGCGGGGCAGCGCTTGGCGGATTTCTGCTACGCTAATATTGGGGCCTAGGTTGACCTCGTTGAGACCGAGCTTGGCCAACGAGGGCAATTGGTGCGCCATATCCGAGTCGGAGTGTTGGCCGCGGCGGTCGCCTGGCTCGGGGCTGTAGGTGGCAAAGACGGCTTCGAGGATGGGGCGGGCAAAGACCTCGTACATCTCGTTGTTGAGCAGATAACAATTGTCGTCGAGCCAGTACCAGCCGCGTGCGCTGGCGCCGGCATCCCAACCGCGCTCTTCATCGAGTATGCGGGCGCGAGCGAGTATGGCATCGCGCAACACGCAGCTAAAACGCTGTGCCAAGTCGGGTTGGTCGATGAGCAAGTAGATGAGGTTCTCGACGCCAAAGATCGATGTGGCAAAGGTCACGGGACCGCGCTGGGCACGATAGATCGGCGAGGGGATTCCCAACTCCTGTAGGCGTTTTTTTTCGCTGTGCCACTCGGAGGGTAAGAGGAAGTCGCGCAGGCTGTCGAGGCGTTTTTCCACGCGCTCGAGCAGGGCTTCTAAATCGCGCGGTGTGTCGACTACCTGCATCAACCAATAGGACTCGTTGTTCCAGATGTTTTTGGCCTCAAAAATATCGTAGAGCTGTTTGGGTTGGGGCCAGATATGACTCGGATCGGGGGGCGCCGATTCGTCGAGCAGGCGGCGGCCGACTATGGGTTCGGCGCGGTCGTTGTAGCGGCGGCAGAGCGCCTGCTTATAGGCACCGTCGTGGTAGTGGCGATGCCAGTCCTCGGCCTCGTCTAACTCGGCAAATACGCATTCGGCCGACATGCGCACCCCCAGGGGCATTTGTGGACAGTCAGCGGCCCAAATATCGCGGTGTGCTTCGTCGTCGTCGTGCCAGAAGGCCTCGATGTCGAGCGGGGCGAGACCGCCGTGGGCCGCCGCTTCGGCGACGAGGTCTTCGGCGGCTTGGACATGTGCAGGTAGCAGGTGGATGCTCATGGGCTTTGGTTTGGGCTACGAGGCGCGACGGGTGGGCCAGGTCAGCTGCCCTAACGGGCGGCCGTAGGCGAGGAAGGCGGCATAGGTCTCGTAATCGACATCGGGTGGAATCGAGTGGTCCGAATGCAAGATATAGCTGCCACCGCCGGCTAGGACGGGGCGAATTTTGCGGTCGACTTCAGCGCGCATGCGTTCGGGGTCGTTGCTGACCAATTCGCGCACGTCGATATTGCCGCAGAAGGCGATGTGCTGGCCGAAATTGCGCCAGATGCGCGGCAGGTCCATGCCGGCCTTTACCTCCATCGCCTGTAGGCAGTCCATGCCGGCCTCGACTAGGCCGGACAAGAGCGGTTCGACATAACCGCAGGAATGGACGATGACTTTGCGCCCGAGGTCGTGGGCGTAGCGGAAGAGCTTCTCGTGGCCGGGCTGCATGATTTCCGCATACATCGTGGGCGACATAAAAGGACTGTGTTTGTAGCCCATATCCTCGTAGAACCATATCGAGTCGGGTAGCCCTTCTTCGGCAAAGAGTAGGTCGAGGTGTCGGATGGTGAACTCGGCGTAGGTGTTGACCATGTCGCGGACCCAATCGGGGTCGAGTGCCATGCCCATGAGCATATACTCGTGTCCGCACATGGGGTGCATCTGCTCGAAGGGCGCCATGCCAGCCCAGCAGAAGTGGCGCTCTTGCGCGGCGGCTTTATCGCGTTCTTCGCGGTAATTTTCAAAGGGAATGCGCCGTCGGTCTATGGCGAGTAGGTGCGGTTTGATCGCTTTTTCCCAGGCCCCGCGTTCTTTTACCGTAAAGTCGACGTGTTCGGGTGTGGTGGAATAGAGTTTGTGGCGGCGCAGACTGGCGCCGTTGCCGTCGAGACGGAGAATGGTCTCTGCCGTTTCTTCGAGCACGATGGGTTCAAAGTCGAGGTCGGCGATGCAGTTGAGGCCGCCGGCGCGGCGCATGTCGAGGTCGAAGTGGTCTATGGGATCTTCGTCGGGGCCTAGGTGCCCTTCGGTGCGCCAGCGTGTCAGGGTTTCGGCCCAGAAGCCTTCGGTGACTGGTAAACGATCTACGGGGCGGCGCTCTAGGGCACTGTGCACGCGCTCGCGCGCGGTCATCTTTTGCATGATGACTACCTCATTTTTTAGGGCGAATTTTACTAGCAGTAGCAGCAACATGCATACCAGTTAAAGAAAGAGGCTGAGATGGATTTGAACGGTCTTTGCCGGCAATATGCGGACAGCGATGTCTCAACGACGGAGTAAACGCGACTCGGTTGTCTCTGGTTCTATAGACTTCGGAGGTTGCTTTTGTGGATTGCTATGAGATGCCACCGTCCTGTAGACCGCGTACAAACGATTGCTAGATCAAACGGGTTGTTTTACTATTCTGGCAGGCTAAGAATGGCCGTTTAGTTCAATTCGCCGGGAGACCCCGTTTATTATGCAGGTCGATGCTAAGAGCAGGGCGCGCATACTCGTCGCTGAAGACGACCGCACCACGTCTTTTCTCATTGCCTCTATGCTCGCCAACGAGCACTACGAAACAATTTGTGCAAAAGATGGGGAGGAGTGTTTGGAAATGGTGCACAGCATGCGCCCCCAACTGCTCATTCTCGACCTGATGATGCCAAAAGTGCACGGATTGGATGTGCTCAAACAACTGCGCGGGGACGAGCGCACGCGGAATATGGGTGTTATAATTTGTTCCGCTAAAGACTACAAGACGGAAAATGAGCAGGCGCGAGAATTGGGCACTTACGAATTTCTGTCTAAGCCCTTTTCCAAAGACGAGTTGTTGGATATGGTGCAGCGGTTCTTTGAGCGCGATAGCGCAGACGGAGAGGCCAGTGTGTCAACGGCATTGCCGACGGCGGCCGCAGCCGATACGTTTCGGCCCCAAGTAAAAAAGGAAAATGGCACCTATGTGCTGTGGGGGACGCGGGGCTCGATACCCGTCTCGGGGCCGCAGTATGTGCGCCACGGCGGCAATACTTCCTGTCTCGAATTTTGCCACGGCAATGAACGCATTCTCTTTGATGCCGGATCGGGCATGCGCGAGGTGGGGCTCTCGCTCGCGGCAGATCCGCCGTGTAAACTTCACCTCTTTATCACGCATACGCACTGGGATCATATTCAGGGCTTTCCATTTTTTGCGCCGGCCTATATTTCGGGATACGATATCGCCGTATATGCCCCGCCCAATATCGACCAGGACTTGGAATCCATTTTTCGCGGTCAGTTGGACCGGGCCTATTTTCCCGTGCAAATGGAGGATATGCAGGCCCGCTTCGAGTTTAATTATCTGAACGAAGAACCCGTGCAAATTGGCGATATGACGATTAATTGGGAATACGCCTTTCATACCGGCTCAACTGTGGGCTACAAGGTCGAGGTCGGGGGACGACGTCTCGTCTATATGCCGGACAACGAGTTTCTCAAGGGATATCTCGGACCGCCTCTGAGCGGGTTGGATCGAGAGGTCGAGACGATTCACCGTCGCTTGATCGATTTTTGTAGCGATGTAGATGTGCTCTTGCACGAGGCGCAGTACACACACGATGAATACTCGGAGAAAATCGGTTGGGGGCATACTTCAATCGCCAATGCCTGTACGCTGGTCAAACTCAGCGGTGTCCACAAGTGGATTATCATTCACCACGATCCGGCACATGCCGACGATTTCTTAGAAGACAAGCTCAACCTCACGCGCCAAGTGCTGCGCGATTTAGACTGCGACGTCGAGGTGTTCCACGGATACGATAGGCAGGTGGGGTATTTGTAAGTAGAGAGGGTTATCGAATAATAACGGGACGCCGCACAGAGGATATTGCTCTGCGCGGCGTCTTTTTT
>Ga0055584_100005073_pt1 | contig 12904 bp, 9 predicted proteins | sample OSDHelmetaG_FD_58716 | JGI IMG/M metagenome (GOLD analysis project Ga0055584, IMG submission 58716) | Pelagic marine sediment microbial communities from the LTER site Helgoland, North Sea, for post-phytoplankton bloom and carbon turnover... | ecosystem: Environmental > Aquatic > Marine >... | reverse complement strand
ACCCTTTGTTTTAATGGCGCGCCCGGAAGGATTCGAACCTCCGACCGCCTGGTTCGTAGTGTTACAGTCTAAACGCTCTATCCTGCTGTTTTATTTACTAAATATTAATATTTTTTGTCCAATAGAATTAGACTATTTGGCCTTATTTGCCTTTATTTGAGGTTATTTGGTGCAATCTATTGGACAACTGAGACAGTTGGTTCTCCAGGTCCCCGACAGACAATTGCCTGCTGATAACTCATCCTATTGCATGTCCCTGACAGGTTATTCCTGCTACTGATGCTTTCGTGATTAAGAATTCGCCATGCACATGATCAATAAGTATAATTTCTTCACACATAACTTAGTGACCAGTGATTATTTTAGCGTATGTATCTTTACCTCATCATAAGTATCCGATTATCGCTATTCATAGTATGAATGCGCGTAATCTCTGATTTCCCGTTATTTCCAGTATGGCATCTACATCCCCGTTACCTGTAAAAGAACTATCCAGTCTCAAACCACGAAATTCAATTGGCGCTTTGTATTTTTCCCTTGCAACGGCCCTGACCGTCGTGGGTATATGGCTATCATTATTTGACAGGCTCTTTATCTGGGGCACTGGCCAGTTCGTTCTTGCCGTGGCTTTTCTGCAGTGGTTCATCCTCCTGCACGAGGCAGGGCACCGAACACTCTTTCGTTCCAAAACCCTGAATACGGCTGCCGGACATTTAGCTGGCCTGTTATCCGGGTTCCCCTATTCCTCCTGGACATTGATTCATTTTCGTCACCACAAATGGACGGGGTGGCAGGACATGGATGCCACGACAGCATCACTGGTGCCAAGGCCACTGAGAAAGTGGGAACAAAACGTCATCAACTTCTGCTGGAAATCATGGATACCGTTGTTCAGTCTTATTTATAGAATAAACAACTACTGGAATTATCCACGCGTTGTCCAATACACACGCCTTCATGAACAACGAAAAAAAGTGGCCCGAGATATCCTGGTTCTGCTTGTCGCCTATGTTTCGCTGATTCTTATCATTGGGCCTTCGACATTCCTGCAAATATTCGGGCTGGCGTTTTTGATCACCCTGGTAATGCAGGAAGTCATCCTGCTAAGCCAACATACGCATATCCCTACCAATGTGAGTGAGGGCAAGCCTGTCAGGCCATTTCCACCGCTTGAGCAGGAAGTCTATACCCGCTCACTACGCTTCCCCGCCTGGGTTTCCAGCTTTGTACTGATGCACTTCGACGCACATGAACTCCATCATATGTATGTTCACGTACCCGGTTATAACCTCAGAAAGATTTCCTATAAAACTCATAATGAAGTCAACTGGTGGACGTGGATCAAGGGATCAAAGAGGCTATCCGGTGTGTCATTTTTATTCGATGACAGGACCCGGACAGGTTTCGAGTTGTAACCACAGTAATGACAACTCATTACAATGTAGATCCACTTGCTATTGCGATACTCATCGTGATGGCCTTTATTGGATCCGGAATACTCCATGTACTCTGGCTTCGCCATCCTGGCTCACTGCCACTGAACATACCCCTGGATGGTGGCCGATCGTTTCGCGGGAAACGAATATTCGGTGACAACAAGACTGTCCGTGGCTTGCTTGTCATCATCCCTGCGACAGGATTAAGTTTCCTTGCCATCGCCCTGTTGCGTCCATATTTCCCTACCTGGTTCTCCCAGGGCATCTGGCCATTGCCACCGCTAACTTATGCCACAGCAGGGATATTGGCGGGAATCGGATTCATGGCAGGTGAATTACCAAACTCTTTCATCAAACGTCAGTGCGGCATTACACCTGGCGGCACACCACAACGATTGCTCTGGCGTATCCTTACATCTATCGCAGACAGAATCGACTCGACTCTTGGGGTACTGCTGATGTTGAGTTTGCTGGTACAAGTGCCCTGGCAGACCTGGATCTATCTTCTGCTTCTTGGACCCGGCGTACATTTTCTATTTAGCATCTGGCTCTATCGAGTCAAGGTCAAGGCGAGGCCGGGATGACAGCAAAATCGCTGCTATCATCGTTAGCGGAATCCACAGCACCGCAGGTCGTGCCGCTGGCCAAGGCTGCTGAGGAATCCCTGTGTGGCGGCAAGGCCGCTGGACTTGCCCGGGCAATGGAGCTGGGCATAGCGGTTCCAGACGGTTTTGTGATCACCACCCGGGCCTTTGAGGCATTTCTGGACCAGGAAAATCTCGGTGTCAGGATAAATGCACTTGTTTCATCACTGGCTGGAGAAGATATTTCACAGCTGAGAACAGTCCCCACGAGCATATCTGAGTGGATTCTCGCTACCCCCCTGCCAACCGACATTCTCGGTGCACTTCTTGATTGGTGGGAACGGCACTTGAGCAGTTGCCCCCTGATCGTGAGAAGTTCTGCAGTCGGAGAAGACTCTGCGCAGGCGTCATTTGCAGGACAACTCGATTCCTTTCTGGATATCGATACCACAGAGGGCCTTGAGCTTGCGCTCAAACAGTGCTGGGCATCGTACTGGAGCGAACGGGCACTTGCCTATCAGGTATCAAGCGGAAAATTACTTCAGGGCATGGGTGTCCTGATTCAACGTCAGATCGATTCGAAACTCGCAGGGGTGCTGTTTACCCAGCCGCCGATCAAGCATGAAGGTATCAAAGAAAAGTACATGCTGGGTGAGTTTTGCTTCGGCCAGGGCATCGCTCTGGTTTCCGGACAGATCAACCCGGGACGGTTTCGTATATTCAAACACGACCTGAGCTGGGAGAAACTCACTGACCCTGAGCAGACTGACCTTCACGACTCTCCTGTGCAACTCGCTTCTGACTGGATAGAGTCACTGGCAGAAGCCGCACTCAAGCTGGAGGTATTACACGGACAGCCTCAGGACATTGAGTGGACGCTGGATGGTTCCGGGAAATTATTTATCGTTCAGTCACGACCGATCGTGCTGCATACAGATGCGGCAGACGACCGCCCAATGATTACCTGGTCAAATGCCAACGTGCGCGAGAATTTTCCTGATCCAATTACCCCACTGCTTTACTCAGTCGCCGCTGCAGGCTATAGCAACTATTTTCGCAACCTGGGTCTGGCCTTCGGCATTTCCAGGCAACGTATCGCAGCAATGGAAGGGCCACTGAAAAACATCATCGGTGTTCACGGTGCACGCATTTATTACAATCTCAGCAGCATTCATTCGGTCATTCGCATGGCGCCTTTTGGCGACTGGTTGGTCAGGTACTTCAACAGTTTCGTCGGGGAAACAGAGACAGCCCCACCCTCCCGCGGCGACCGGCAATTCCAGGATCTTGATCGACACCGAGGCATGCAGTTACTGGAAATCATGCGCATAGCAGTGAGAACTGCCTGGCAGTTCCTGTTCATTGGACGCCGTGTCGCAAGGTTCGAAGCCAGAGTCGACCAGTTTGCCGCCAACACAGCACCCTCAGCTTTGACATCCCTGAGTGTTATTGAACTGCGCGATCTGATCCGCGCATTCATGGATATTCGACTCAATCAATGGACAGATGCCGGCCTGGCGGATGCCGCATCAATGATTAGCTATGGTATTTTGAATTCACTACTGAGAAGTACCCTTCCTGAAGAGAGCCACACTGCCACCCCCAACAGCCTGCTGAAGGGTGTTACCGGGCTGGTGAGCAGTGAACCGGTATTTCAGCTTTGGAAACTGTCGCGAATGATTCTGCAGGACAGTGACCTCAAGCAGCTGTTCACCGGCCAACCGGGCGATACCATACTCAAGGCAATCCGCAGTCCGAATGCCGGCACGAATCTGGCCGCTTTCTCGAATGCATTCGATGCGTACCTGGAGAAATGGGGTTTCCGCTGCTCCGGAGAATTAATGCTCACAGTCCCCAGTTTCCAGGAAAATCCATCCGGACTCGTCGAGATTCTGAAAACCTATCTGGATGTAACGGGCGAGTCCCCTGCTGAGGTATTGCAGCGACAGAAGGCTGCAAGGGAAGAACATACGCGCGAGGTGCTTGCACTCATCGCGAACAACCGCGGCTACGGCATGCTACAACGGCATGGACGACTATTCCTGGTAAAACGTTTCCTCGCCTGGACCCAGAAAGCTATTGGCATGCGGGAAAGAGCCCGGCTGAAGCAGGCCCTGCTCTACAGCCGCCTGCGCCGCCTTGCGCTGTGCATCGGGGAGCGCTTCGCCGGTAATCAACTGCTCGATCATGCTGATGACATTTTTTTTCTGACATACCGGGAGATTGATCACCTGGCCTCCAGCCGTGCAATGTTTCCACGCAGCACCCCCGAACTAATAAGCCTGCGCCGGCGTGAACACGAACGTCTCGGCGCCATGGAACCACCGGATAATTTTCTCATGGAGGAAGGCACTTACCTGGACGAAGCCATCTACGCAAAGAACGCTGGTGCCACCAGCGAGACCACTGATAGCAGCCTGCTCGAAGGCACGACCGCATGTGGCGGCAAGATACAGGGTCGCGCTACGGTATTACACGACGTGTCCGAATCCGGACAACTGAACGCCGGTGACATCCTGGTCACAACCCAGACCGACCCGGGCTGGGCCCACGTTTTTTTCCTTATCAAGGGGCTAATTATCGAACGTGGCGGCATGCTGTCCCATGGCGCAATACTGGCCCGGGAGTTCGGTATTCCGGCAGTTGTCGGGGTACGCAAGGCAACGGAGCGCATCCCGCAGCATGCAACGGTAATTTTGGATGGTGATCGAGGTCGGGTTCATGTGCTGGAGTAAAGTGCTGGGCAGCTATCTCTATACCCGTTTTCCGGCCACGCGGTTCATTCCACTGGCCGTATTTCTTGCCGCTGCCGGTCTTGCTGCTTCGCCGCCGGCACACATTTCGCACTGGCTACTTGCTGCGACGCTGGCGCTGACCCTGACATTACAATTCCGCCTCTGGGACGATATCGCTGACAGAGACCATGACCGGGAAACTCACCCGACACGCGTGTTGTGCCATACCCGTAATATAAAACCGTTTATCAACGCAGCGGCAGCCTTGTTTGTTTTGAATGGCGCCCTCCTTGCCTGGCACCACGCCCATAGCCCCAAACCAATCGCATATCTTGTCTTATGCACCTGCCTGTTTGCCTGGTACCGTTTGCGACCAATTGCATCACAGGCAGGCCTGCTGAACAGTCAGCTGGTTTTGCTCAAGTACCCGGTCATTGCATGGCTAATCGGCGTCCCGGCGACAGATACTGACCTGGCATTGTTATTGTCCTGTCTGTTCTCGGTGTATCTGATATTCATCATTTTCGAGCTGCTCGATGATCACAGTTTGCGCCAATTAACCGGTGCAACGTTCAGCCTTGCAGCAAGTATTGGGCTACTGGTTTTTGTATGGGCCTTTATTGCCGTCTGGAACAGGCCCTATACCGGCCCGCTATTTTGGGTAGTCTGGAGCATCATTATCATTGCAACCCTGGCGGCTGGATTATCCGCCTTTTCAAAAATTAAACGTCAGCCTGCCACAGGCGCAGGACACAGCTTTTTCATCGTCGGGCTGCTGGCCTATCTTGCCGTCGCTATTGAGAACAGTTTATGAACCAAATGCCGGTTATTCCTGATCAGAACATGCTGGAAGATGTCAGCTGCTATCTCTGCGGCTGCAGTGAATCCAGCCACTTTACAGAAGCATGGGATGACCTCACCGGTAAGCCGGGAACCTTCCATTTTGTACGCTGCAGCCAATGCGGCCTGGTCTATCAGGACCCACGCATCAAGCAGGCGTTTATCGATCAATATTACGACGATGAGTATATCGCCCACCGAAAAAAGAAGGACTGGGGGCTGATGACCCCTTTGTATAACTGGGCAATGGGCAAACATGACCGGCAAAAGGCTAAACTGGTTGCGCACTACACTTCACTCACATCCGCCAGCAAGATACTGGATATCGGTTGCGGAGCCGGCACGTTTCTGCAGAAGATGCATGCGCTGCATGGCGCGGGAGTTACCGGTGTGGACTTCAAGGATCTCTCGGCGCTGCCCGGATTTGACCTGATCGATTTTCATCACGGCCCCATAGGCGAGCAGGAATTCCCCAAGGCCAGTTTCGATCTCGTTACAATGTGGCATTTTCTTGAGCATGACTATGCCCCAATACAAACGCTTGAAAAAATCAGCAAGATCATCAAAACCGATGGGGTTCTTGTTATTGAGGTCCCGCGTCTTGACAGTCTGACATTCAAACTCTACCGCGAGCGCTGGCCAGGGCTGCAGGCACCACAACATACTGTGCTTTATGACAAACGCTGCTTGCTTGAAAGCGTACGGAAAGCTGGATTCTTGATCGAGGATTACCTCCCCTATGGGGCGTTTCCAGCCTATTTCTACTTGTTCAGCGGCCTGGCATTCAAGTTACTGAAAGGCCGGGGACTCAACCTTTCCAGGGCGGTCTATCCCTATTTCATCGGACAGCTGCTGGCGTTGCCAATCCTGCTATTCGAGAAACGACTCAACCTTGCCATGCAAACCGTAATTTGCAGGAAACAAAAATGAACACATCACCAGACCAGCCAACCAATGTTGACAGGCAAGGCGCATTTTTATCCTTTGCGCCCGGTCGCAGCCTTGCATTCAAAATTAATATTCTCTTCAAAGTGCTCCTGTCAACAATTGTTACGACGCTCTGGTCTTTGCTTATGCTGGGTGTTGCCATTGTCACCTTGTTCAGAGCCAGAAGGCTCTACAATGAATATCTGGTGAAATGGTTGGCGAAGTTCATACTCTGGCAATGGAATATCAAGGTGACCATTCACAACAAGGAGAAGTTGCCACAGGGACAGGTTATCTATATTTCCAATCACACCTCGACAATCGATATATTTGCGATTACCTCCCTGGGTCTCGTCCGCTGTCGTTATTTTCTGTTTGGTCGTCTACGCCGCATCGTCCCACTCGGAATTATTGCAACAATCATGGGGACATTTTTCACCTACCCGCAAACAGAGCCAGAGAGGCGTGTTCGGGTTTTCAATAATGCTGACAGAACCTTGCGCAAAACCGGTGAATCGGTGTACCTCAGTCCGGAAGGACAGCGTGTCACCACGGGTGAACTCGGCCAGTTCAACAAGGGCGCATTCCACCTGGCAACCAGCCTGAAGGCACCGATCGTCCCCTTTTATATACAGATCCCCGGGCATATTAACCCTGGTAGCGGTATTGATGCAGCGCCAGGAACCATTCATATCTATCTCGAAGATCCGATACAGACAGCTGACTGGAAACTGGAAGACCTGATAGAAAACAAGGAAAAGGTAAGAAACCTGTTTCTTGCCTATCACCAGAAATACGCATCCCTGTAGCCATCCGGACAACCCGCACGCAAAAAAAGGAACACGTAGGATGATTATGCCAATCAAGTCTGTGACAGAGCTGATCGCCAGCCGGGCTGAAACCTGCGGTGATACACGGGCCTACACATTTCTTAAAGACGGTGAAACCGAGGCTGCACAGTTAAGCTATGCAGACGTTGATCATGAAAGCCGCATTGTCGCAGCAAAGCTCCAGCAAATAACATCTACCGGTGACCGGGTATTGCTGATGTACTCGCCCGGACTGGACTTCATTAGCGCGTTTCTCGGTTGCCTCTATGCCGGCGTCGTTGCGGTGCCTGCCTATGCTCCGAATCCCGCCCGTCCAGAGAGGTATATGCCGCGACTATCGGCGATTGCAGCGAGTGCAGATGCCAGAATAATTCTCACCACCAGTGATCATGCAAGTAAGCTTTCCTCACTGATGTGTGGACTCAAGCCATTTGAAGCAGCCAGGATCATGGAGACTGACCGGCTTGAGCAGTCTCTTGCGGACAGCTGGAAACCCGTACCAACGAACCCAGACAGTCTGGCATTGCTGCAATACACTTCCGGCTCAACCTCCGAGCCCAAGGGCGTCATGGTGAGTCATGGAAATATTCTGAATAACCTGGAATTTATCCACCAACGGGAAGCAAATGATACAAGCAGCATCAGTGTTTCCTGGCTACCTTCCTTTCATGATATGGGGCTACTGGAAGGCATTCTCTCCCCCCTCTACGGTGCGTATCCGCTGTATCTGATGTCGCCACTGGCATTCGTGCAACGTCCCATTCGATGGTTGAGAGCAATTTCAAAGTACCGCGCAAGCAACAGCGGTGGACCCAACTTTGCCTACGAATACTGTGCCCAGGCTATTAGCGAAATACAGCGTGAGGACCTGGATCTGAGCAGTTGGCGGGTTGCCTACAACGGATCTGAACCGGTACACATGGAAACAATGGAAAAATTCAGCAAGGCATTCGGCCCGTACGGGTTCAGTTTCGATGCGTTCTGTCCGGTATACGGCCTTGCCGAATCGACCGCCCTTGCTGCGGCAACGCAACGTGGGTCTGGACCCACTCAACTGACAGTCAACACCGCTCAAAAGCGTGCTATCGCCAGTGGCAAGCCGAACAAGGATGCGCAGATGCTGGTGGTCGATCCGGACTCCCGTCTCCAGTGCAGTCGCGGTGAAGAAGGCGAGATATGGCTGGCAGGCCCAAGTGTCACCCTGGGATACTGGAATGATCCTGAGCAAACAAACACAGTCTTCAATGCCTTTCTGGCAGATACTGCTGAAGGACCGTTCCTGCGTAGCGGTGATCTTGGATTCCTGATGGGTGACGAGGTATTTATCACCGGGCGCATCAAGGATCTGATAATCCTCAGGGGACGCAAACTCTTTCCCCAGGACATCGAGTACAGCGCTGCACACGCTCATCCACTGATCCGTGAAAACGGGGTAGCCGCCTTTTCCATCGAAGATGGTAATACAGAGCACCTGGTAGTGCTTGCCGAACTGGATCTGAGACAGATGAGAAAAACAGCAGGCGAAAATGAAACCATCTCAAGCAAAACCTCAGAAGATTTGCAGGGTATCGCACTTGATCTGGTTGAGACCATATCCCGGGAGCATGAGGCCCGGGTATCAACGACACTGCTAACTCCCCCTGGCCAGATAGCCAGGACCAGTAGCGGAAAGATCCAGCGCTACAAATGCCGGGAGCGCTTTCTCGCTGACAGCATTGACATCATATTCCGTTGGGATACCACGACCAAACTGCGACCAACCGGAGACAGTGCCGGTTAGCACTCCCTGAATGTCGAAACTGAAACAACCGCAAGCCGACACACCCGGTCAGATTGAATCATGGCTTGCCGATCTGGTTGCACAATCTCTTGAGATGTCCGCATCACAGCTGGACACCAATGCACACCTTTCACGTTACGGTCTCGATTCTGTATCCACAGTCTCAATAATGACGGCGATTTCCGATATGACAGGCCTGGTCATTTCTGAAAACGCACTGCTTGAATACCCAACCATTTCATTGCTCGCTGGCTACATCAGGACACAGGCGAGTGAAACAGGAGACACGGTCCGCCCTCCTGAGGGGCGTGCCGATCTGCATAGCCTGATGCTACGCGACAGCATCCTCCCTGTGGACATCAAGCCTCCAACAGGCGAAGTCGCCGCCAACCCGACAGCGATCCTGCTGACTGGCGCCACCGGGTTTCTCGGCATCCACCTTCTGGATGTCCTGCTGAAAAATACAGAGGCACACATCTATTGTCTGGTTCGAGAGTCAAAGGACAGTGAACCGAATGGACGCCTGAAAACCGTATCATCGGAATATGGCCTCAACGCACTGAATCTGGAACATCGCGTAACCACACTCGTCGGGGATATATGCAAGCCACGGCTTGGCCTCCCGGATGCGACATTTGACCATCTTGCAAACTCCATCGACGTCATTTATCACAGCGCAGCCGATGTCAACTGGGGACTGGATTACACCAGCTTGCGTAAGACTAATGTCTTGCCTGTTGTTGATTTGCTACGGCTGTCCTGTCTTCGGAAGAAAAAACGTTTCGTGTTCGTCTCTTCGATTAGTGTCTGCTACGCCTACCGGGGCCCTGACACCGTCACCGAGAAAATCCCGGCGCTCGATCTTCTCGATGGTATTCATCTCGGTTATGCCCAGAGTAAGGTTGTTGCCGAGACACTTTGCGAAACGGCACTCGACAGAGGACTTCCGGTGATTATTCACAGACCCGCTTTAATACTCGGCAACAGCAAAACCGGGCACTCCAACCATGACGACCTGGTATCCCGCGTGATCAAAGGCTGCGTCATTATGGGTTGTGCACCTGATCTTGACTGGCCTGTCGATGCCTGCCCCGTAAATGAGATTGCAGAAGCCATTCACAGACTTTCAAGGAACGGTGGCGATGCGCTACCCGTCACACATTTAATGCATCAACAGCCGAGACATTGGCGAGAGCTTGTGTTGTGGATGAACATCTATGGATACCAAATGGATTTACTTCCCTATTCACAGTGGGTAGATCGCCTGCGTGAAGAAAGTAATTCGATCGATCACCCGCTGTACCCCTTGCGACCTTTTTTCATGCGCCGACTCCCCGAAGCAGACGGCCTTGCGTTGCCTGAGATCTATGAGGAACACAGGCGCAGCAAGGTAACTGCAACAGACACTAACGCTATGCTCGCCACCAGGCCGCTGGCGTACACACCGCTGGATTCAACCTTGCTGGAGCATTACTTCGAGGTTTTCACTGCAACTGGATTCCTGCCGGGAACAACAGGAAGTCTCCGCAAGGCTGCCCGGGACATCTCCACGGTACTGAATGAGGACTTCTTCAGACTGTTAGCACAAAACCTGTTTCAGAACCTCGCTATACAGCTTGCCGGAGCTGATCAATTATATACACCCACTGACAGCAGCATCATCACTGACCTGGCATCATGGAAGTTTGGGAAACCATCCGGCCTGTTCCGTTACCGGCTTACAGACGTGGCAAGAAATACGCGCGAGGTCTTCATCAAGCTCAAACCGGATGACAAGGCCGTGCTCGACGTAGCAGCAACAGTCGCCGAATTATCTGTTAAGGGCATGGGCACAATTTTTTCCGCCTACAATCGTCAAACCGGTCTGGCAGGCTGCCACAAACGCGAAATAGCCGTCTACGGACAGAGTGACCCCCGTTTTAAACGTCACACGCCCCACGCCTGTCTGCTCGTCGATAATGACGAGGAGCAGCGCTGGGTCATTGCGCTGGAAGCCATCGAGTGCCCGATATTTATGGATACCCGTGCAGAAGCCAGGCGTTGGTCTGCAGAACACATTTTTAATTGTATAAATGGTCTCGCCGAACTGCACAGTATATGGTCAGGACGTGAGGCTGAGTTGATGAATCAAAACACACTGTGCAATGTCCTGTCTGTCAAGGATATGGAGGACGCAAAACCCTTGTGGTTTGCACTTGCACGGCATGCAGACAGTTTCATGGCGACAGCGACAGGTGAAACACTGGAAACAATACGTAATGAACTTATCGACTCAGTTCACACATGGTGGCAAACAGTCGAGACCCTGGACAGGACCCTGATACATAATGACTTCAACCCCCGCAACATCGCTCTGGTCGACCAGCAGGGACAACCGACGCTGTGCGCCTTTGACTGGGAACTTGCAGCACTTGGATTACCACAGCGTGATCTGGCAGAATTCCTCTGCTTCGTATTACCGCCCGATCATGACAGGTCAGAGTCCATGCACTACATCGAGCATCATCGCAAAATGCTGGAACGGGCATCAGGACGGGCAATCGATCCGGATAGCTGGTTGCACGGATTTCAACTTGCCCTGTTTGACCTGGTAATCAATCGGATCCCGATGTATACACTTATCCACAGGATAAGGCCCCAGTGTTTTCTTCAACGCATGACACAAACCTGGCACACGCTGTTTAAGGAGTACGGTGATACTGGCAGCGTTTAATACTGGGCCGTCACATTCCATCCACTTAAAGGCCACAACCGATAGCACAACATGTATTAGCCAATGAATATAGACACTGAGCAAGAGAACACCCCTCGAATCCACATGCTTGGATTTGCACGGGACATCCCGAATCTAATGACACTGGCAGGTCTGTGTTGTGGAATGTTGGCGATTTATTTCGCCAGCCTGCAATTATATCCTGCCGCCATGATCGCGCTGTTGTGGGCGGTCTTTTTTGACTGGTTCGACGGCCCGGTAGCCAAGCTTATAAAGGGCCGTAACAAGAACTTTATGGCTTTCGGTGCTCAGCTTGACTCTTTAGCCGACCTCGTCAGTTCCGGCGTAGCGCCAGCCGTTATTCTTCTGACCGTGGGAGCGTACCAACCCGTATTTCTGCCGGGCGCACTTTTTCTTATATGTGCAGGCGCGATCCGTCTGGCCTACTTCAACACCTACGGTCTCAAGGAGGATGGCACCTATTCTGGCGTGCCAATCGGGGTCAACATTATCCTCATGCCACTGGTTTTCCTGTTCCAGGACATCATCAGGCCGGAACACTTTCAATGGGTACTGTACGGGACAATTTTACTGGGCGGGACATTGAACATTGCCCCGATTCGATTTGCCAAACTTACGGGCGGTTGGTACATCGCTGTTGCCTGTTTTGTGATCGCTCTCACCCTGTTCTATCTATTACGTATTTATTAACCGCCCGGTGAAAAAAGCAGTGAAATCCGATTCTATTGGACAATCGGGCATCTATTGGACAGATGCGGATTCGCCGGTTTTGGAATGCGTTGATAAATAAAGCGTTTAATAATTACGGCTAGCCGAGTACATGGTTTCCAACCAGGTACTCTATTGTGAATATAACTTATTGATTTACAATGAATATGAATAATAAGGGGGAGGACAACAGCGGGTGGAAAAGATGCCTGGAATCTCTTCTAAGTTACTGTATTTAAAGAAATGGCGCGCCCGGAGAGATTCGAACTCCCGACCGCCTGGTTCGTAGCCAGACTACACTATTTTACTTGCTTTATTAATCAGTCACTT
>Ga0055584_100005072_pt1 | contig 12905 bp, 7 predicted proteins | sample OSDHelmetaG_FD_58716 | JGI IMG/M metagenome (GOLD analysis project Ga0055584, IMG submission 58716) | Pelagic marine sediment microbial communities from the LTER site Helgoland, North Sea, for post-phytoplankton bloom and carbon turnover... | ecosystem: Environmental > Aquatic > Marine >... | reverse complement strand
AGGCCAAGCGCACGGGTTTCGATCGGGTCACCGACCGGGGTTCCTGTTCCGTGCGCTTCCATATAGCGAACGTGCTTCGGCTCAATCCCTGCTTGATCATACGCAATGCGAAGCATTTCTGCCTGCGTTTCGACGCCCGGCACAGTCATCGAGGAAGTATTTCCATCCTGATTAATCACCGCAGCGCGGATCGTGCAATAAATACGGTCGCCATCTTCCTGCGCCTTCGAAAGCGGCTTGATGACAAACATTCCAGCACCCTCACCACGAACATATCCGTTGGCACGGTCATCAAAGGCAAAGCACTGGCCAGTCGGGGAGAGCATCGTCGCTTTCGAGAAACCAATCGATGCATCAGGCGTCAGAAGTGCATTCACGCCTCCGGCCAGAGCCATCGTAGACTGTCCGGACCACACGCTCTCACACGCGAGGTTGATCGCGACAAGCGCCGACGAACAGGCCGTATCGACAGAGACAGCAGGCCCCTTAAGATCAAACAGATAGGCGATACGGTTCGAGGCAATTGAAAGCGTACTTCCCGAATTGGTATGAACGTCAACATTACGAGGATCGCTTTGGGCTACGTTTGCGTAGTCATTGGATGCGATTCCCACGTAAACCGCCGTCTCTGTTCCACGAAGTGAAATCGGCGGGATACCCGCATCCTCCAGAGATTCCCATGCCGTCTCGAGCAACCAACGCTGCTGAGGATCCATCCGCAGAGCCTCCCGTGGGGAGATTCCGAAAAACTGAGCGTCGAATTTGTCGAACTCTTCGATGAATCCACCCCACTTGGTGATCATCTTGCCGGGAATCTCTACATTCTCGTGATACCATCGTTCCCGATTCCAGCGGTTTGTCGGCACTGGGACAATACCGGAACGTTCCTCCACCATCATTTGCCAGAAAGCTTCTGGCCCGTGAACGGCGCCGGGGAGACGACATCCTATCCCCACGATGGCCAATGGCTCGCGCTTTGATGATTGAGCAGACATAAATTCGGAATGTTAAAAAAGGGACGACAATGCGGAAGAACTCGAAAGTCCTCCGCAACTTGTCACGAAATCTGGAAGAATGATGTGATTCGAATCAGTTTGATGTCAAAAATTTTCACGTCGAACTGCCCTCCCCCGGGACGCTGATTTAAAGCCTAATCTGGACGTTAGTCAACATGGTATAGTGGGAGACCCAAGAGGGCTAGGTGTCAGGTTCAGTAGGGTTAAATTACCACGGTTTTTAGAAAACTTTGGTATTTTGCCTGGAAATGGGGTTCTTCACGGCAGCAAATCGCAAACCGCTTCGCGTTCTTCGCGCAATTCCTGGACCGATGCGTCGATCTTGCCGCGGCTGAAATTATTAATGGGGACGCTCTGAACGATTTCCCAGTTCTCTCCGTCGGTTCGGATTGGAAAAGAAGAAATCAGCCCCTCATCAACGCCATATGACCCGTCAGAACAGACGCAAACACTGTTGTAGTCCCCTTCTGGTGTCGGACTGGTCAGCCCACTCACGGTGTCCACAATCGCATTGGCCGCACTCGCAGCGGAAGAGAGTCCTCTCGCCTCGATGATCGCGGCACCGCGCTTTTGCACGGTCGAAATGAATTCGCCCTGGAGCCAGGACTCATCGCCAATGACTTCAGCGGCGGCTTTGCCCCCAATTTGAGCATTCGTGTAATCAGGATACTGCGTCGCCGAGTGATTGCCCCAGATCGTCATGTTGCTGACTTCGCTGGAGTGAACGCCCGCCTTTTGTGCCAACTGAGACTTGGCGCGATTCTCATCAAGACGAGTCATCGCAAACCAACGGTCGTTCGGAACGTCTGCCCCTGCGTTCATCGCGATAAGGCAATTCGTGTTGCAGGGATTCCCGACAACCAGAGTGCGCACGTCCGAAGCGGCATTTCCAGCAATCGCTTTCCCCTGCCCGGTGAAGATTTTTCCGTTAATACCGAGAAGATCACCTCGCTCCATGCCTGCTTTACGTGGAACACTCCCCACGAGAAGCGCCCAGTTTACATCGGTAAACCCATCGTCAAGATCGCAAGTCGGCCGAATGTCTTCGAGGAGAGGGAACGCACAATCGTCGAGTTCCATCACCACTCCATCGAGGGCTTTCATCGCTGGCTCGATCTCAATGAGATTCAAAGCTACTTTTTGATTTGGTCCGAACATGGCGCCACTGGCGATGCGGAACAGGAGAGAATAACCGATCTGACCGGCGGCACCGGTAACTGCAACTCGAATGGGTTTGCTCATAATATTTTGTGTTGAGGGTAAAAAAGTGTTGAGAATAGAGGTGCCCTGGAGGGATCAAAAGCCGCCCACCCTCCGCGCGCGTCCCGTTTCGTTCAAGACCTTTTTGCAGTTCTCGCGAAGATCCCTGTAGGCATCGCTTTCGAAAAGTTCAGTAGAAGTTTGCGGAAGCCGGTAGCTCCAGTTCGTTCCATCCATCACGCCAGGAACATTGATTCGATCGTGGTCGCCCAGCAGATCAGAGATCATGACAGCAACCCGATCAGAGTGAGAAAACGAAAGAGCACGGAAGAGGGCATCCCAAACCCCATCGCTGTATTCTGGCGCCATTTCTTCCGGCCGCTCGATTCCGGCAAAGGCACAGAGAATGGCCAGAAAATCACGATGCTCACGCCATTCGTCGCTTTCGGGTTCCGTTTCCTCCATACTTCGCTTCGCCGCACCCCATTGTGCGGGCATCGGCTGATGATCGTGAGTGGCGTAGGTGGCAAAGGAGCAGCTCGGATACTCAAGCCCCGAAGTGACGTGGCCATCAATGAACTCCCACTGCGGCACTTTCATTCCGGCAATACCCAATTTCTCCAGAGAAGGACGAACATACGGAGGCACGGTCCCGAGATCTTCGGCAATGACTTCCGCTCCGTCAGCCGCATCGAGAATCATCTGCAGATACTTCTCACCCTCTTCGCGGTTCGCATCTCGATTCTCTTTCGATTCGTCATCGCGTGGACGAAATCCAGGAAGGCGTCCATCGCAGCGCTCAGCTGCTTCCTCGTAGGAAAGCGGGAGAAATTCTTCGTTGCGAACCGGGTTCCACGGGAAGGAATAGATCCGATAAAAGCCCAGAGCGTGATCCACGCGGAACATACCGAAAATCTCCGTCGTCTTGCGTATCCGCTGACGCCACCACGCGCAGTCGGTTTTCTCGAGTTCATCCCAGCGATAGTTCGGAATCCCCCAGTTCTGGCCCCACTTCTGAACGAACTCATCGTCCTTGAAAAGCGTCTCGGGAGGCGCACCGCCATACCAGTCGAGATCGAAAATCTCCAGGTTGGCCCACACGTCCGCACTGTAAAGGCTGACACCGAAGGGAATATCCCCCATCAGGCAAACATCATTTAAAGCCGCGTGTTCGGCGACCTCTGACCACTGCCGCGTCGCGATCCACTGCACGTAGGCGTAGTAGCGAAGCTCGCGATCAATCTCGGCCGCTTTGTCCGCCGATTCGCCAGCCTCTTTCCCCAGCACGGCGAGAGCAGAGTTCTTGTCCCGGAACTCCTCGTCCCACTCCTGCCAAACCTGGTTTTCTCCATGACGCGCCATCAGGTGGCGGAACACGCAGTAGTCATTCAGCCAATCCGACTCACTCTCCAGAAATTTTGCAAATTCTTCTGCTCGAAGATCCACCTTACCAAACACATTCTCGAGAAATCCATCGTAGGCAAGCCGCAGCAATGCGTGTTTCAGAGAACGCACTGAAGCATAATCGATAGATCCCTCGCGCAGCGCCGACAGATCGTAATCGGCAATCACATCGGAATACGCTTCGTCGGTAAGGTCGCGCAGCGCCGAGGGACGGCAATCTAGCGTCATCGGCTCAATCGCGACCGAACTGATTGCATTATACGGGCTGTTATCCGGACCCGTTTCATTGATCGGCAAGAGCTGCACAAATCCGAATTCTGTTTCCGAAGCAAACCGGACAAACTTGCGCAGACAGGTGACATCGCCAATGCCGAGATCACTCTCCTCCCGCAAAGAAAAAACCGGAACAAGAATCCCAGCGAGTCTGCAATTCATACTGGGCTCTGCCTCAGGCATCGTTTCCCCGGGGTTTAGTTTCTACTGCGCCCGCATCGACAGCAGCAGCTCATCCTTTTCAAAGAGGTGATTCAGAATCTTGCGAGGCTCCCTCAAGGAGGAACTAACCAGCATTTCGCGGGCTCGCTGTTTCAAACGTCGTGGCACTTTCAAATAGGTGCTGGGAAGCATCCAGTAGGATTGGCGCCCTTCCTCGAGCATGGTTCGTGCCAATTCATAATTCTCTGATATTTCATCAGATACCGGCACATCTTCCTCCACTTTCTCAAAAACCCCGAAGAGATTTCCTGGCAAGACTTCCAGGGAGATTTTCTTCAAACCTGCCTTTGCCGCCACCGCCTCCAGCGTCGTCGCATCAAAGCCATACAGATGACCGTCGTGCCATTTGTGATCAAACCTCATACCGGGATACAGGATATCCGGCACCTCGATCAGGAAGCGTCCCCCGGGTTTCAGGTATTCCGCCATCTGTTTCAAATCCCGGACTGGCTCGGATAGATGCTCCAACACCTGGAACAGCGTCAGCATGTCAAAAGACTCCCGCTCAAAGACAGAATCCTGATACATCCCGAGAAAGACCTCCACGTCATAGGAATCCCGGGAAAAGGTCCCGTAGCCCTGATTTGGCTCGACGCCGAATGACTCGTTGCCGAGTTGGTCCATCAGGTAGACCCACTCTCCTCCACCCGCCCCGATATCAAGACTGCGTCCGGAAGAAACGAGATACTTCCCCGCGTGCTTCATTCGCTCGAGCGCGACATCGCCGGCGCGATAGACATGCTTCAGCTTCGGACTGACGACATTCTTATACACCTTGCGATACTCATCCCGATAGTATCCCGCCAGATCCTCGATCGGCAACAGGTCGACATAGATCAGCCCACTTCCCTTCGACATCACATTGCGAAGCGGATGCCCTTCGCGAGCTTTCGTAGCAACGATTTCAGCTTCATAAGTCCCCGTAATCGGGCACGGACGGTCAGCTTGTATTAATTCGGGTTCAGCTCCCATTTTCTCAGGCAAAAGGACGTTAGGCTCACAAAGGGAATGTGCCAGCCGCGATCATCCTTAACACAGATGAAATGAATCGCGAGGATCTTTGCGGTTTGAGTGGATTTCGAAAGTAGACAGTGCCACCCCTAATGGTCTCAAGCGCGATTCCTCGACCGAAATATGGACGACCCTTCGCCCAACCACTCCCCCGAAGGGAGTTCCAGAGTTCGCTATCTGGAATATGCCGGACTCGCTCTTGTGATTCCCCTCCTCTACCTTCTCAGCATCGGTCCAGCGATCAAATATCTGAGCGGCACTCCGTTTACGGATACTCTCGAAATTCTTTATGCACCCGTCATATGGCTTCATGAGAACACGCTGCTGAAAGAGCCACTCGAAGAATACGTGAAGCTTTGGGAGTAGCTATGGAAACGTGCCCCCTGTCTCTCCTGCACCGAATGCGCCCCACCTCACTCCACAAACAGAAACTGCTGCGTATTGAGGAGCGCCCAGACGATACCTTCGTAGGCTTCCCCTCCGTTCGCTTCGACTTCGGCCCTCACGAGATTCAGTTCCTCGTCGGTTGGCTCCCGGGTGAGCATGGCCTGGAAAATCATGCGGGCTTTTTCGTCGACATCTCCGGCGGCATGAATCCGTCGGCCGAAAGTGGAAAAGCGGTTCGTTAGCGAGTCTACGATGGGACCGTTGAGCAGGTTAAGCGCCTGTGGTACCGACGCTCCTTCGGCTGCATTCTCAATCACCTCACGGTCTGACTGACCAAAATCACGAAGAAAATGCCCGCGTTTCGCCGGAGAAGGCAACTCGGAGGCCCGGGCCATTCCTGCCACCATCTTCTGATAGGTCTTGATGTCTTCGCGCATCCCTTCGATGTCACTGCGATCGAGCTTTCCGTTTTTCACCATTCGCTCTCTGGCCTCCTCGTCGCGTGCCTTTCCTCGTCTCGCTTCCGGGGCTTTAGGTAGTGATGTTGTGATGTAACGAACGTCCGATCCCTCTTCCTCGGCTTCCATTTCGGAGGTCATTTCTCCACCCGCATCGAGAAACCCCATCGCGAGGAGCAGCTCTCCGCCGTCGATCTCTTCCTGCAGATTGTTGTAGGCGATGCGCCCGATCTCACGAGTCATCTGCTTTTTCTTAGCCTGATATTCCGCTCGAATCTTACGAATTCCGGTGGCATCGCCGGAAAGACGGGCCTCTGCAGCAGCTTCGCGATAGGCCTCCGCATCGGCATCGAGGCTCGCAACAATGGGCTCGACTTGGCGGACCATCTTCATGAACTCATCGAAGGGGCGCTCTTCCAGTGACTGGTATATTTTCTCGATCCGTTGAATCGCGGTCAGCTTTTTCTCCAGGTTTGGCTGATAGCGATCCGCCTCGGGCAAGGCGAGGGCGACGAGAGAGTCCCAGATCTGCTCGGCAGACATGCGACGGAGCTTTGGTCCGGGAAAATAGTAGGGCGCGCCTAGCTCGACTTCTCCAACGTAGGCCCCGCGCTGATAGGCTTTTGTATTGTAGAGGACCGACTGAAACGCTCGCATGTCGTAATCGAGTTCGAACATCAACTCCTCGAGGTAAGCAAGCAGCTCCGGGTTGGTAATCACGGTCTGGTCTGTCAGTTCGTCGACCGGCTCAAATACTCCGTGACCGAAAACTTCTTTCCAGAGTCGGTTCGCGATGACGCGGGTAAAAGTCGGATTCTCGGGTGACGTCATCCAAAGCCCGTAGGCCTCGATGCGTTTTTCTCCGTCCGCCACCTCCACGTCGTCTCCAAACATGGTTGCCGGCATGATTTTATCGTGAGGCTTCGCATCGTCGTAAGCGTAGTCGTGAGGAAGCTCCGCGTCCTTTTCACCGCTCGTCACTGCTGTGTATTGCAGGGGATTGTATAACTCGGAGAGAACCTCCCGCATCGTGGAGCGCCGCCCGGAAACTTCTTCCGCAGCTGCGAGGCATTGTTTCACAATGTCGGCGAACTCCTCCTTGGTCATGTCGAAGCGCGCATGATAAGCAACGCCTGCCTCGAGGCGATCGCTCTGGCGTGCTTTCTTCAGATTTCGTTTTCTCTCCTTCTTCCGATCTTCTTTCGAGCCAGTTTTCGTCCGTGCGGCCTTCTCCAGAACGGGATTTTCGGGAACAGTCTCCAGGTATTTTTCCAGTTGGGATTCTTTCGCGAAGACTGGGAACTTCCGGCTCCCAGTCAGCTCTATCGCTTTCTCGCGATACGCTTCTGCTCCGCCTTGCTTGATCTCGCGATTGGCCAGGTTGCGATTCATCGAATCGTAGGCCCGAGTGTTCATCCCGTAGCTGAAGGACGCCATTTTGAAGTAGTCCATCTGCGTCCACTTATCGAACGGGTGATCGTGACACTGGGCACACTCCAACCGAGTTCCGAGGAAAACCCGAACTGTGTTCGACATGTTGTCGAGAGGCATTCCGCGATCGCGAAAGTAGTAACCCACGGCACCATTCTCCCAGAACTTGCCTTCTGCCGTGATGAGCGAATGGACGAACTCGTCGTAAGGCATGTTCTTGCGCAGGGCATCCTTCACCCACAATTCGTAAGCAGAGCTGACGGTGCCGCCGGGCTCTCCATTGATGCGGAGAATGTCGGCCCAGAGGTGGTAGGAATCAGAGACATAGCCCTCGCTGGACAGCAGCTTTTCGATAAGGCGCTCACGCTTGTTCTCGTAGGATTCGCTATGGAAAGCCTCAGCCTCTTCGATTGTAGGAACGCGACCAGCGATATCGAGGTAGACACGTCGAAGAAAAACCCCGTCTGCGATCTCTTCATTCGGGCTCAGCTCATTCTCCTTCAATTTTGCCTCAATCAGCTTGTCTATTCTTTCGGAAGGCGAATCCGAAGCGGCTCTTGTGTCAGCTGCGATAACGAGCAGCGCTCCGATGAGAACGAGAGGGGGAAATTTGCTCATGGTTTTTACGAGTATGGCGGGCCGAGAAGATACCTTCGATCAGGAAAAGAAGAATTAAAAAGTTCAAAGCTGAAACACCTATTTCACTAACAGGTTTCGGCACAGGAATCAGTTTTATGCACTGTGTCAATTTCGACGAAGAAATTTCGTTTCCGAGACTGCCATCCAATAAAAGGCAGACTGCAAAGTCCAGCCCAGGACCGGCTGCTTGAGCTGCCGTACTGCCAGAAGTTCGGCGACTGAAGTCGCCTTGCTTCTTTGCAGCGGGGGAAACCCTCGCATACCGGACCTCAAATACCTATCAGCATTCGATCGGGATTCTCGATGCACTCCTTCACCCGGACGAGAAAAGTGACGGCTTCCCTCCCGTCGACGATGCGATGATCGTAACTCAGCGCAAGATACATCATCGGACGAATCACAACTTCCCCGTCGATCGCAACAGGACGTTGCTGGATGCTGTGCATTCCGAGGATACCGGACTGCGGTGGATTGAGGATCGGAGTGCTGAGAAGTGAACCGTAAATTCCTCCATTGGTGATGGTGAAAACACCACCTTGCAAGTCATCAAGCGAGATTGATCCCTCACGCGCTTTCGTCGCGTAGTCGATAATGTCCTGCTCGATTTCGGCGAACGATTTCGTGTCACAATCACGAATCACGGGAACGAAGAGCCCCTTGTCTGTTCCCACTGCAACACCGACGTCGTGAAAGTGGTTCTGGACGATCTCATCACCTTCGATCTGGGCATTGATTCCGGGCACCGCCTTCAATCCGTCGACGACGGCTTTGATGAAAAAGGACATGAAGCCGAGCTTCATCCCGTGTTTGGCGACGAAGTCTTCCTGAACTCGCTTACGGAGAGCCATCACATTCGTCATGTCGCACTCGTTGAAGGTGCTTAGGATTGCAGCTTCCTGCTGAGCGTTAACGAGATGGGTAGCAATTTTACGCCGTAGCGGAGAGATTTTCTTGCGGGTTGTCCGCTTCTCCGATGCAGCTGCCGGGGCCTCCTTCTTCTTCTCCTTCTCTTTCTCGCTACTCGCGGCACCAGATGCCGCTTCGAGGACATCTGACTTGGTAATTTTTCCGGCTGCGCCAGTTCCCGTGACGGAGGAAAGATCCACTCCTTCTTCTTCAGCGATCTTTCGAGCGACCGGTGTAACCCGAATGTCGCCCGCTGGTTCTGGCGCGGGCTCAGCGGCTGCCTCCGATGAGCCATCGGAATCTGCCGCCTCGTCTTCTGGACTTTCGGAGTGCCCTTCGGATGCCTCACCCTCCTCGACGATGGCTACTACCGCGCCAATATCGAGATCATCACCTTCGTTGGCCTGATGCTTCAGAATGCCAGAGGTCTCGGTGGGAATCCCTGTGGAGACTTTGTCGGTCTCGATCATGAGAACTTCCTCACCGGACTCGACATATTCGCCGTCGGCCTTGAGCCAGGTTCCGACAGTTGCGGAAGTGATCGATTCCCCGACCGAGGGTATTTTGATTTCGTGAACCATTTTCGTAAAACCTTACTTGTTGAAAGCCTCTTTGATGAGGCGTTCCTGCTCCATCTTGTGAATCGTTTTGGAGCCGGTTGCCGGGCTCGCGGCTGTGTCGCGACCAGCGTAACGCACCGAGTGTTCTGTCATTTTTCCCAATCGTGGCCCGACGAAAGTCCAGGCACCCATATTAAGAGGTTCCTCCTGACACCACACCCACTTGGTCGCATTTTCGTAGCGGGAAGCAACCATCTGAATGTGACTTCCCCAAAAGGGGTAAATCTGCTCAATTCGAATGATCGCGACGTTGTTGATTTCGTTTTTTGTCCGGTAATCGTCGAGCTCGTAGTAGACCTTGCCGGTGCAGAATATAAGACGACTGACATTTTCCGGATCGTCGCGCCGGTCATCGATGACCTCCTGGAAAACGGTCCCCTCTCCGAATTCCTCGATGTTCGATACGCATCGAGAGTGGGTCAGCAAGCTCTTTGGCGTCATGATGACAAGCGGTTTGCGAAACTCGCGGGCAAGTTGGCGGCGAAGAACGTGAAAATACTGTGCCGGGGTCGTCAGATTTACGACCTGCATATTTTGCTCGGCGCAGAGCTGGAGAAAACGCTCGAGACGCGCGCTGCTGTGCTCCGGCCCCTGCCCTTCGTAGCCGTGAGGCAGCAACATCACGAGATCACTCCGTCGTTGCCATTTCGATTCCGCAGAACTGATGAACTGATCAATGATCACCTGCGCCCCATTTCCAAAATCACCGAACTGCGCTTCCCACAACACGAGGGCATCCTCGCAGGTCATCGAGTAGCCGTATTCAAAACCCAGGACTGCGAACTCGGAGAGGTTGCTGTTGTAGACCCACAACTTCTGCGTCTGCTCATCAGAAATATGATTCAGCGGCGTGTAGCGCCTTCTCGTTTCTGAATCATAGAGAACGGCGTGACGATGACTGAATGTGCCGCGTCGGCAGTCCTGTCCTGACAAACGCACCGCAATGTTCTCACGAAGCAGCGTTCCAAAAGCGAGAGATTCGCCAAGTGCCCAGCTGATCCCTTCGCCACTCTCAATCGCTTCGCGCCGAGGCTTAATGAAGCGCTTCTCCAGCTTCTCATTCACCGAAATCCCATCCGGTATCGTCGAAATTTTCATCCCGATTTCGCGAACGACGTTCACCGGCACACCAGTCGGAACTGGATCATGGGAGAACTCAGCCTGCGGCTCCGGCATCTCCTGATTCATCTGGTGCCCCTCGCCTTTCTCCGTCGCGGCTTCCAGCTCCGCATGCTCGCTATCGAGCTTTTCCTGGTAGGTGTTCTCGATCGTCTTTACCTCTTCCATGGAAAGATCCCCGCTTTTGAGCAGAGCATCACGAAAGACCTTCAGCGGCGTATCCTGCTGGCGAATCTCGCGATAGGTTTGCGGCAGGGTGAAGGCAGGCTCGTCGCCCTCATTGTGGCCGTGACGACGGTAGCAAACAATGTCGACGACCACGTCTCGTCCGAATGTCTGGCGAAATTCCAAGGCCAACTCGGTAACAAAGAGAACATCAAGTGGTGAATCCCCATTCACATGGAAAACCGGAGCCTCAATTATCTTCGCGACATCCGTGCAATAGACAGACGAGCGCGCATCTTTCGGTGTCGTCGTGAATCCGATCTGGTTATTGATCACAAAATGCACCGTTCCGCCGGTTCGATAACCGAGCAGCTGGGAAAGGTTCAGCGTTTCCGCGACACTGCCCTGCCCCGCGAAAGCCGCATCTCCGTGGATCAATACGGGGAGAACATCGTTCCGCTCAACAAAGGAATCGCGCAGACCCGGATCCCGCAGTCGCTGGCGTGCCCGGGCCTTGCCCTCGACGACACCATTCACCGCCTCGAGGTGACTCGGGTTTGCTCCGAGATGGAGTCGAATATCGTGTCCGTCGAAGTCGAACTCAGCATCAAAACCGAGGTGATACTTCACATCCCCATCTCCCGCGACGAGATTCGAGACATAGTTTTCCGAGAACTCGTAGAGAATCACCGTGAGAGGCTTGCGCAGCAGATTCGCGAGCACGTTGAGTCGACCTCGGTGCGCCATTCCCATGACCATCTCATGAATCCCGAAATGGGGAAAGCTCGACACCATTCCGTTGAGAGCAACCATCAGGGAATCTCCCCCCTCCAGGGAAAATCGTTTTTGCCCGACATACTTGCGGTGAAGAAATTTCTCGAAAAGTTCCGCCTCGGCGAGCCAGCGCAGCGCATCCTTTTTCGTCTCAATCGACGGCTCGGGTGCTTCGATGCGAGCCTCAATTTTTTCCTGCACCCAATCTCGAATATCCGGCGTCTGGATGTGCATGAACTCGAAACCGATTTTACCGCAGTAAATCGTCTTCAGTTCCTCGATCATATCCCCCAACTTCATCCGTTCACCGAAACGGAAAAACTGGGTCGATACTTCCTCATCAAGATGTTCCGGGAGAAAGCCAAGTTTCTCGAGGCTAAGCAACTCCTGCTCCGGTGCCACTTCTTCCAGCGGATCCGTCCATGCCGCCGTGTGGCCAAGGGAGCGATACTGATGCACCATCGAAACGACCCGGGCGCGTGTTGCCAAATCCAGACCACCGACAATTTCCAATCCCGGATCAGTCAGCAGAGCCGCGCTCCCTTTCGGAGCCGGCTGCGTCATTCCCAGTTCGAACCCTTCGAAAAAATTGGACCACGATTCATCAACAGAACTCGGATCAGATTTCCAATCCGCGTAGTTCGAATCAATCAATTCGGCATTCGCGCGGACAGATAGGGAATGGCTCATGGCTCGTGGTTCGTGAAGAAGGCAGTATAAACTGGATACCTGCAGTCTCGCTTGGTTCGCGGAAACTGGCTAGGGAAAAAACCTGACTCTGCTACGATTGTGACCGCTAAACCAGACACAGGATCCAAGCTAATGAGAAGGATTCATGCCAAGCTCGAAAGGACTTCTGCTTTTGGCTTCAATGGCACCGATTCCCTCCAGAAATAGACAGGAAGAGAAAACCACGACCGAAGAGTGATCACTTCTTCCTTTCGATCGTCAGTATTAAATTATTCGGAATCCAGAAGTGCTAGTGCCTGAGGTAGCTGTCGCCACAATGCTTACAACCCAGAAGTCCGCGAGATCGCGGAGATTATCGATGGGCCAAGTCCATTCGCTCCAATGACGGGGTATCAGGAAATCCCATTGTAGGGGGGTATCTTCGGGAGGCATTTTTTCTCGGGTTTAGGATCTTGGGATCAGTTCTAATATCACTCCCGAATATACCCACACGCTCGGTCGAACAACCCCTAGTCTTTGTGTAGTTTTATTGATAGGAATTTGCTTATTCAAGGATTTTTATCGATGCGTCGGTCCAGCCGGGGTTTGAG
>Ga0055584_100005071_pt1 | contig 12905 bp, 6 predicted proteins | sample OSDHelmetaG_FD_58716 | JGI IMG/M metagenome (GOLD analysis project Ga0055584, IMG submission 58716) | Pelagic marine sediment microbial communities from the LTER site Helgoland, North Sea, for post-phytoplankton bloom and carbon turnover... | ecosystem: Environmental > Aquatic > Marine >... | reverse complement strand
TGGGCAGCCTATGGAGATATAAACGATGCTGACGATGAACCAAGTAAAAGTATTCACTGGGAATTTTTATGTTCGTGTGAACGGGATATGTACAGAATGGAGACTCCTACTCCTACACCAAGTCCTACATTCACACCTACACCTACTCCAACTCCTTCACCTACACCCACATTTGAAGATATTGTATGCTGGTGTGATGAATATGCTCCTTGGTTTCCAAGAGCATATAAGTGGAAGTCTATCGTTTCGTATAATGGTTATTTATATCAAGCACATGATTATCAAGGAACAGAAGCAATGGATGAACCTGGCAAGTCACATCATTGGTTTCAAATGTGTAGGTGTATTGAGTTGTGTTATCCTCCTGAGATTTGTGTCAGAGTAGAAGAATCCACAGGATGGCAAATAGACATGGAACATACAGGTGATGATGATTGCTTAGGACCTACTGGTAGCATTGAATTTACACCCGAGAATGGAATACCTGCGTTTACCGATGATAATCGTTATATTAATGCCATTAGATTTTCATATGAAGGTTCGAGTGAAAATCCGGTTCATTTTGGAACAAAATACTTCGCACTATACAGAAATAATACTAAATTTAATATAGAAGATTTTACACTTATTGATCCATTTGGTAATGAAGCACAACACGCATATTGTGCAGGACAAAATAATAAAATAGCATCACACGGTATGACAGGTAATCCTGAGTATATGTTTGAAGATGATGAAAGTAATTGGGGTATACCGATTACGAGTTGTGGAGGATATTTTACATTGTTTTTAAGAAAACCAATGGATATTTCTGCAATAAATAAAATAGTTTGGAAATATGATATTGGTGACAACTGTGGAAAACGAAGTGTAAGTTTTAGAACCGTTCGTTTGAATCCACATTTAAACGGAGGATATAAACTAGTAGATCCTCTACAAGATTGGAAAGTAATTTCATCAATACGTGATGCAGTTGATTATCGTCAGGCTGCATATCAGCAAAAGTTTGGTGAGAATAGATTATGTCAAAATAAACCGATTTACTCTAAAAGAAGACCAATTACAACTAAAATGCCACTTATTACATTTGATTTAGATAATTTTAATAATTTATCCACCAAAATAATAAAAGCATCTGAGTTATCATCAGGAGTTCTTGCTTGTTGTGATTCATACGATAATACAATTCCAACATATGGTGACAATGCTACTCGTGCTTCTGTTAATGGTTTGGGTGTGAAGTTTTTTGAAGCAGGTGGAACATTATGCTATAATAATCTTGATACAGAATCTGCACTTGCTGGACAAGGATCACAATACGGAGTTAAAATTGAAGTGGGTGGTGATTCAATTCTTGGAATAATCAATACCGTTGCTCCGTTTATCAACAACGAAGTGGTTTATGTATCTCCAAGTGGAAAATACTATAAAGGAAAACTTGAATCACAAAGTGGATTTGAAAATATGCTTGAATATGCAGGAGAATGCGACGACACACCAAAATCTGATCCAACCCCAACACCAACTCCAACACCAACTTCATTTAACAGAATTGAACCGAGCATTTCACTTGAAACAAACTCGTTGAATATTATTCAAAGAATATGGAACGATGCAACTGATAATTTAAATAACGCAAGTATTTCTGGGGATGTATCACTTGCCGAACGAGTATGTGAACTTGGAATCAATTTACAAGCAAATGGAAGTTTTATATCATTTCCTACATACAAAAGAAATATGCCTATAATATCATTCGGTGTAGTATTTGAAATACGAGGAAATACAGTATCAACTGGTGAAGGAAATTCTGATTCACAATATATTGTATTTCAACAAAACAATCGCACCGATGATTACGAAGCATTTTATTTATCATACGACAAAAAAAGTGGACAAAAAGGATGCTTAACTTTGGGAGTGAAAAATCAAAGTGGAATCGAATATAAAATAAGTTCATCGGATGATTCTATTGAATGGAATGATCGTCATCATGCACATTGTGTAATAGGTGATACAAGCATGAGTTTATATTTAAATGGAGTATTAATTGGAACTACGGAAAAGTCAAGTGGTATAAATTATCATCCTACTCACAAAATGCATTTAGGTAGGGCAAACGCAGTGGGTTCAAATGACGACTCGTATATGAATGGTGTAATTTATAGTTTTGCATTTTACGAAGACGAATTATCAGCACAATACATTGAAGAGTTATATGATTCTACAATATGTCCTGCAACACCAACACCAACAGAAACACCAACAATTACACCGACACCAACACAAACAAGTATTGTAGAAACTGAGTGTAGAGAAATTCGTGACGATAGAACATGGACATTGCTTAATAGTACATTTACATCATATGCAAGTTCATGTATCACAGAAGCAGTTTGGGAAAACGATGCAAGTGATGCGTGGCAAGTTATAGTAGAAGGTGAAGATTGTGGTGAAATTGAATGTTGTCGTGCATGGTTAAATCAGTATGAAGTTGGTCCTACAATTGATACAATTGTTGATGGTGAAAATCAAATTACCATCGGTAAACAACTATACGGAGGTGTAGTTTGTGTGGATTCTGGTAAGGGTGATGTGAAAAATCTTTTAATAAATGAGGTAAGTTTATACGTAGATTCGGATAAAGCCATAGGTACGATAATATTTATGGGTAATGTTAATGAACATACAACGATATATTTCACGATTGAAGACTCTACAATTGCAGAGAAATATGGATATCCATATCTTTCAGGTACTTGTTGGTCAGGTGAAATTGAGGGAGATAAATGTATGTTAAAGGAACTTGGATAAAATGGGATTATTGAATAAAATATATAATTTAGTTTGGCACGGAGATTGTGATGATCCTGAGTGTATAAGTTTAGATTTAACAGAATACAAAGATAAAATTGATTTTGTTTTTCAGGTGTCAGATATTAATAGTGGTTGGATGCATTGGTCATCATCTACTGATAATTTAAATCTCGGAGACTTTAATGAACTAATATGTGGTATTCCATATGTAATTAAATTAAAATCCACGGATAAAATAAATCCTGACGAAGAACTCGAAATACCAAACTTAGCAGTAGGAACATTTGCTAAAACTGATGAAGATGCTACACCTAAACGAATCACAGAGAATTGTGTACCTGTAATTGAATGTTCGTTTTTCGTTGATAATATTCGTCCTGATCGTTTTGATTTAACAATCAACTTATATTCACTTGATCCCGCAGGAACCAATAAATTTATTCGTGGAGTTGAAATTATATTTAATCACAATCTTGTATTAAATACCGAGAAAATACTTGCGATTACTTTCGATGAAAAATACGTTTCTGCGATAGGAAAAGAAGATACTGAAAAATCTGATTTGTATAAAGAATTGTCGGAAAGAACCACAAGCATGATGAGTTATGGACGAAATAAAAATCGTTTTAATAAATTTGGATTTGCTGATCTTCGTGAATTTGGAAAAGGTATTTCATTTGAAGAAGAATATGAAACATCATTTAAATTTAGAATTCCATATGAAACTGCAAACGATGGTGAAATAGAAGTTGTTTCTGCAAATATTTTCGATACAACAATTGAACGCAATACATACGATTATATTTTGTGTACACCAGCAGTTGCTGATCCAACTCCAACTCCAACACCCACAAGAACACCAACTCCAACCTATACACCAAAAGAAAAACTTTGGATTGGATTTACAGGTGAAGGATATTATTCTCCATTTTATGAAGTTGATACGATTGATACAAAAGAGGTAACCGTTCCATTTGACAATCTTGAAGGTTACAACAAGTTCCGTGAAAACTTTAATTTGAATGAAGTTAAAGAGGGAGATGTATTTCAAGATGAAAATTATATATCAGAGATATTATCACCGTTTGCAAATGATCCTTCGGTGGTATATGGAGTAACAATTTCCCAATTAAATGGTGCGATAATCAAGAAAAATACAGCAGGTAACCTTGAAGTTACGGTAACCGTTCCGATGGGATACTCAAGATTTGTTATTAGTGATTCAGATTATGATACCGATTTGTGGAATTGGGCAAATGGTAAAAAAGCAGACCGTGCAAGAGTATCTAATATTCAGGGGATTATGATAACAATGAGTGAAAATAGACCTGGAGAGAAACTAAATTCACAACAAAGAGCAAGTTCGTTTAATTCAAGTTTGCTTAGTTTGAAATGTAACGATGAATGGAACTATGAATTGGAGCAACCAACTTTATTTGCTAATTTGAGAATAGATGCGTTTGATTCGCAACGTGGAAACTTTCTTGCTAAATACGGACATTGGGGACCGAATCATGGTTACTTAGCACCCGGTAAACCTTGGGCAGGAGCAAATATGGTTTATACTGCACCACAACCCACATCGTTAATGAATGACTCAAGTGGTGAAAACCGAATCGGTATAAAAGAGTTTTACTTTATTAGAGGAACAGACGAATCACAAAAAATTGATTTCTCACAAGGAAATCCAAGGGGAAGTGCTTGCTAGGAGATTAAATTATGAGTTTATGTTGCCATGATAATTACACAAGAACTGGTAGAATAAATATCAGTGATGTAAATATACTCGCTGCATTTCAGTCTTGGGTAGATGCACTTGGAGTAACAAACGAAAGTTCTCAAGAACTCGACCTTGCCAACAAAGAAAAGTTTATGGAATATTATCAATCGTTGGTTGATAAAGGAACTCTTCCACCACTTTCTCGTCCTGTTAAAGATATGCCCACAGATCCACACTATGGATTTGATTGTTCTAATTTCACAGAAACAGGTGCGATAAATGTATCGGATGTTAATATAATGTCAGCATTTCAATCATGGGTTCTTCAACGTGGAAAGTCTCCGATACTTGATATAAATGATTTTGATGTATATTATCAAACACAGGTTGATCGTGGACTACTTCCTTCATTATCTTTTTCTGCAAAGCATCTTCCTTCGTTATTCCACGAAGATTATGTAGTTACACGATCACAAGGATTGTATCTGAAGGATTGTTGCGTAGATTGTGGAGTATGGCAAGGAGACGGAACATCATTTACATATGAAATACAAGCATCTCCGAATCCTGCGGAAGCAAATCTAAGTGCCGAGTGGTATAGAAACGATGGTATAGGTGCAACTTTGTGTTTCGGTGATAGTGATCCTGAGTTGCCTAAAACTTATTATGCGTTTTTCGGAGAAGAAACTGCACCTGCAGGTGCGATCACAATTTCAGGTAAATTCATTGATGATGATAAAATTGTATATTCAAAAGGAAATCTTTGTTATATAGCATCACCTACGATTGAAGTTATTCCACAAACACAACACGAAATAAATGTATACCGTTTTACTCGTTATATTCGTGAAAAAACCCCAACACCTACACCCACACCTACACCCACACCCACAAAAACTACATCACCAACACCGACTGATTCACCAACTCCGACTGATTCACCAACTCCGACTGATTCACCGTCTCCAACATTTACACCAACAACAACAGAGTCGTATACTCCGTCTTATTCACCTTCAATTAAGGACACACCACACTCACCATCCATAACACCATCTCCGAGTGATTCACCCACTCTTACTTTTACCCCAACACCTTCGTATACACCAACACCTTCGTATACACCAACTCCGACAATAATTGATATTGATTTGGGTGGATATTTACTTGATGGTTACATAAAAAATGCACCAGGACAATTAATAGATTTAGAAACCGATGAAATAATAAAAGAATTTGTAACCGATGCTTATGGTAAATGGAGTATTGTGGTTCCTGATAATGAACTTCCAACTTTATACAAAATAAAATTCTTACCGGGTGGAACTGACATTCTAACTAATAAAGAAGTTAAAACAACATTTTCAAATATAGCAACTAAAAAAGAAACAATTGAATTGTCGTCAAAGACTATAAACATTAGTCCTGTTACAACACTTAAATCTGCAATGGTAGAAAATAAAATCAAAAAGATTATTGAAGAAAAATCAGAAGAAGAGGAAATCGACTTAGACGAAGTAGATACTATCATTGTTGAAACAAAAACTTTTGTTGCAAAGAAATTTGAAATACCTGCGGAAGATTTAGAAACAGATTATATCAATGAATCAAATACGAAAGTTTTAAAAGCAAATGCAAAACTTTCGGTGATTACAGAAACTCTTAAAAATATCGTAACAGAAGTTGAAACTTCCGTTGAAGAAGATAATATATTTGAGTCTATTGTAACTGAATTTGAAAAAACAAAAGTTGCGGAAGAAGAATCCAATGAAGATGTTAATATAAAAGAACTTATTAACACAAAAGTTGTGGATATTGTAAAGAATGTAGTATCCGAAGATAAAGTGGAAAGCATCACCGAAGAAAGTAATATTGTAAGTAATGTAAAATCTATATCTGAAGTTGTTATTGAAACTATTGATACTGAAATTCAACCATCCGAAGGTGAAGAAGAAGTTGACTTCGTTGATGAAATACAAAATGTAGCAAAAAACATATTATCAACCATTGAGTATGTTAAAGAAATCGTGGAACAGAAAGATTTGGTTGATAATAAAATTGAAGAAACAAAAGACTCAATAAAAGAAACTTTAACTGAAAAAAAGAAAATTATTGAAGATATTGAAGTTGAGTTTATATTTCATCCAACTCCAACACCAACTCCAAGTCCAACATTTACTCCAACACCTACATATACACCATCACCTACACCAACTTTAACTCCTACATATACACCGTCTTTCACACCAACGGAAACTCCCAGTGAAACACCATCGTTTACACCGACATTCACAGAGGAAGAAGATTCTACATCACCAACACCTACATTTTTAGATGACGATTCACCAATAGAGTGTTGTGGTGAAGATGATTTGGTTGTGGAAATAACCGAATCAATTGAGAATGCAACCGAATCATATACTCAAAATGGGATTACAATTTCAGGATTTATTATCGGTGGTAAGGTCTGCTTGCAAAATTATGAAGAAAATGTATCTGCTCCTGATTTGACACTGAGTTTTATAGATGAATTAGAAACATTTTCTGGTATAATAACATTTTCAGCAAAAGCAGTAACAAATGGTTCTACTTTGTCGTTTACTACCTCGGGTGGTGTTTGTTATATAGCAGAAATAAATACAACAACTGATGTATTAATTTTGAAAAAGCAAAATAACGAGCAAACTGATAAAGAATTTAAATCACCTACACCCACACCAACAGATGATGAAACTTTGAAATCACCTACACCCACACGAATTGAAGACGAACCATCCGATGATTGTTGTAATGGATTGACTTCATTTGGAATAACTGAAGAAATCGCAAGTGGGAATAATCCATACACAGAAAACGGAATTACTATTTCTGGATTTACTTCAAATGATAAGTTGTGTATACAAAATTATGATGAAAATATTTCCGCACCTGATTACGGTTTCGGAATCGTTGCAAGTGATGAGTCGTTTGGTGGTATATTATCATTTACATCTAAAAATGTAATAGATAATTCCGAAATAATTTACAAACAAGGTTCAGACCAAGTGTGTTGGATTGGAATAATCTCATTAGCATCTGAGGTTATTATGTTGGAGAAAACAACGGATTATTAACATGGCAATACTAAATCAAAACGAAACAAGTTTAATGTACTATTCAGGGTGGTATGGTACTTGCAAGAATGAATGTGAACCATTTGATTTGCTGAATATTGAAGGTTCTACATATTCGTATAAATACGATAGTATATATGCAATTTATGCTACAAGTACAAATAATCAAGGTCTTGTTTCATATAAAGGTACATACACAATGTCATTGTTGATTAAAAATTTACCAATAAAACAATTAGAGTGTGGTACGATTTATAGAATTATATTAAAAAAAGGAAACGGAAGCATTGATATTCCAGGTTTCGTATTTTCTAGTCACGGAACAGATAATCCACACAGACTTACAGAGAATTGTGGTGGTGAACCATCTGGTTATGATGAAAATAAAATATTTCCAAAGGTATCATCTCCGATTTATGAATGTTGTGCAGATGCTTCAAATATTTATGCAGTATCGTATTTTACTCGCAAATTTGAAGATAATGTTACAACGATGCCTTTTAAATTTTCAGGAGAATTATGCTTTGGTGAGATACTAACAGGATTTCCAAGTAGCACAAAATTCTATTTAAATCATAATAATGAAAAGATTTACTTAGGTTCAGTTGCTATGTTTGGCAAATTAAAAGAAAACACAGAAGTTAAATTTACAATAGATGATGTAAAATACAATGATATAGAAAAATACGGTTTTCTAAAAGGAACGTGTTTAACAGGAATAATTAATTTACAAGGAATATGCGTATTAGATGCGTAACAATGGAATAAAATATTATGGAAGAATTAAGTCAATTGCCAAATAGTAAACGAATTGCGTTGGGTTGGTATGGTCGTTGTGAGTGTGACGACTATGATCTAACATCAGATGATAATAAAGTAGAGGTAGGTAAAATAGACCATATCTATGAGATAAACGGATCAGATACAAGTCGTCCAATTTTTTATTCTACATACGCAGACCACGTTCATGGTGATACAATCACCCAATCTTTAACTACACTCAAATGTGGACGTGCTTATTATGTTGTATTGAAAAAAGGAAATGCTAAATTAAATATTCCTAGTTTTGAGTTTACTGATTCAAATACAACTGAATCGAAAAGATTAATTGATATGTGTTTTGAAGAAGGACCAGCACCTGAATTAAGTCTTGGTGGAGAATTTGACAAACAATATCGTGAGTATGAAGTGGGTGTCACAGGATTAGAAACTGAATTAACAATTGTTCATAAAAACATAGATTTACTTACAATGAACATATCAGGACCCGCAACTGCTTGGGAATATACAATTGGAGACGGAGCAAAACTGCAACTTAATGCAGGTGATACTAATTTGGATATAACACCAAGTCCAATTAAAATTACTTTTTATTTCAAAGATGGATTGCAAGCAGGAAATAATGTTCACAAATTATATGATATAACAATAAAATTATCAGGACAAGCAAGCAGTAAAGACACCGATGGAGAAACACCTTTATATGCAAATGCTAGTAAATCTAAGGTATTCAAAGGAAAAGTTTTTGATAGAATTTTAAAATACAATAAATCAAGTGTTGTATTAAATGATCAAAAAAATACAGTAAAAGTACCTGTGGATTTGGTGCATACATATACTAAACTTTCTAATTCAAAGTGGACATATAAAGATGTTGATGCAATGAATTTCAATGCAGTTAACAAAGGTGGTTCACCCGTTGTTTTTGATTTAGAAAATGTAACATTCAATGAAACTAAGGATATATCACTTGAATTGGATTGTAATGAAGCACCTGCAAGTAACTGGGTTTATCCAGTTGAATTGGGTGTAGAGTCGCATGGTATACATGAAACTAATCCAACTACAAACTATAAAAAATTAGACGGAAACGATTATGCAAAACTTGGTCAAATTACCGATAAAATAAATGCATCTGAAACTTTAAATTTAGTTCCAAGTTTTTCACTTACATCAACGAATGGTAGTGGAAGTAATCGTTATATTACACGTGAATATCAATTAACCCAAGACGGAACAGGTGGACCAAGTGATGCAAAAACCATTGGATTTACTCGTAAGTGGATTGGAAGTTATGCAATTACACAAGTAAACGAAACCGATAACGCATCTGCATGGGAAATCAATTACAACGGAGAGTGGGAAGATTTAAAAGGATTTGGACTTGATGTAAATACACCATCAAAAGGACCAGTTAAGTTATTTGATATAGCAGATTCATCCAACAACGCATCTGTAAAATTTAGATTAAAAGCAGATCAAGCAGAAGGTGAATATAATTGCTCAATTGATTTCACTGCAACACCAGCATTTACACACAAAGATAAAACAAACAACGATTTTAAAATGAACTTAGAACTTAGAGGAACAATAACTCCGGCTGCGGGTGCAAAAACATATCCTGATTTGTGGATTGGATTTTTAGCCCAACAACAATCTCACTTCTCCAAATATTGGAAGGTTCTTGGATACGAAGGAAAAACATATGATGTTGAGTTTAGTAATTTGACTTCATATAATAATGTTGCTGGTGCACTTAGTTGTGTCGCAGTAACAACAAAATCGGGATATACTCCATGTCCACTTATGCAACCGTATGGTCCTGATGACCTAAAGGCAGTGGGATTTGAATCGTTGCCACCACTTGCAACAGACGAAAACGGAGATCCGTTACCATGGCCTGTGATTGAAAAAGATGGAAAAACCTATGGACAAATGACCACCTCACTTGATGTAACTGAGTTTGAAATTATAGATCCAAATTTTGCGACAGAAATTGAAGCATACAAAAGTGCTCAACAAGAAGGTGGTGGAAATCTATTCAACATGGCAACTCAGGTAATATTATTGCATAGTAAAGAAGATCCAAATAATATGAGTCAAACACAACTTGATGAATTAATGGCTAAATCATTTCGTTTTGACAATGGAATTAAGTTAAATTGCGGAGAAGATGTTGAGGGTAAAATACAACCCGGTGATCCACCTACGTCAACATCATCTGCACTGGTGTTTGTAGTTCCAACGGAACAAGGAACTGCATCCTTAACATATGCAGTTCCGGTTAATGTTGAATCATCACCTCCTGTTCGTGGATCTGGTCCATGGAAAAATTCCTTACTTCACTATTATACTAACGTAGGACTTAGCACCGTGCCTAATAAAAACGATATAGCAACTATACAAAAATTCTATTTTGTTAAAAATACTGGTGGTGGCATTAGTAACATCAAGTTCTCTGATAACGCAGAAAATCCATCGGGTGGTTATTGTTCTTAAATAAAACTTAAAATTTAGCAGAATTCTATTATTATCAATGTATTTTCATTTAGTTATATATTTATGTATATTAAGTTGACTAAATGAATATGGCTACACTAACTAAATTGCATAATTTTATTTGGTATGGAATCTGTGAAACCACAGAAACTACCAACAATGAACCAATCGGTGAGTGTTTACCATTCGACTTAAACTTAGGTAATAATATAGAGCAAGTTTGGTTAACAGATTCAATTGGAAATCAAACACATTGGAACTATGAAAATTCAGAAAATGATTTTAGTAAATTATTATGTGGAAATGCTTACTATATTAAATTAAGAACAAACGAAGATGGAGTATTATCTCAGGATATACCTCATGCAGTAAACGGAGACCACGATGCAAGTGACTTTTTTTACTCACCTAGTGAATGTAATCAAATAGGATAAATGTTATGAATTTTTGTTGCCACGACGATTTTACCAAAACCGGTTCTTTTACGATTGATGATATTTCTATTTTAGTATCATATCAATCATGGTTAGATACAGGTACTCCTGCGGGACCAAATTACGATGAAAATAATTCTGAGTTGGAAAATTTTAAAGATTGGAGACAACGGGAAGTTGAATTAAAAAAACTTCCACCTCTTGTTTCTGAACTAAAATATCTACCAAAAACAGAAAGCAACTCAGGTTACGATTGTGCTAATTATACCGAAACTTCACTTGGTAATTCTTTGACTGAAATTAACATTGATGATTTAACTTATTATATGGCATTTCAAAGATGGAACGATTTAGAAAAACCTGATCGTGCTGATGGTAAAATTTATGAAGGTGACGGTGAATTCGGTAGATTTTTATTTTGGTTTGAGTTTGAGCAATCATTAAATCGTATACCACAAACTACAAGCAAATTGATGCACCTTCCTTCACTTGAAAGTGAGTGGTATATAAAGCATAGAACAGGAAACATTGCAAAGGGTGGTGATGGACTAGAAACATCAGTTGACCTTGAACCTGCTACACAGGGTGACCTGGTAGTAACATTTGATGCAACTGCCACGGTACATCCTGATGCAAATTATGATACGCAACGTATTAAAGCAGTTGAGTTGGTATTTGATAACATTGAATTTTCAACAGACGAAAACGGAAATACAGGTCTTACGGTTGACAAACAAAATTTGATAAATGAAGAATTTAAAGATACACTCGGCAAACCTACATTAAACTATTACTATGATTACTCAATTAGAACAAATGGTTCTGAACCAAGAAAAAATCGTTCTGTGATTGGTTTTATAGATACAACCGAGGGTGGAGACGGAGAAGAAAAAAGTAAACTTGGCATTATTGTTTTTCGTGTGAAAGCAGACCGTTGGAAAAAAATTCAAGAAATAAGCAACGATATAGAAGTTGCAGATATTCGTGTATACGATGAAACGGAAAAAGTAGAACGATACCACATTGTTACTTGTAGCACTGAGGAAGTAGAAGGATAATTCAGATGGTCGATTTTAAAATAGGAGATTTTACAAAAGTATCTGGACAAGGTGTTGATGGACAACTCAGTCAACATGATATTCAGTATTTCCTTGAGGGAATGAAAAATGGTTTATTTTTAGATCAAGCAAATACAGCCTTTGATATTTCAAACATTACCAAAAAAAATCCATACCAAGGACCGAGTTTCTTTGAGGTTCTGCGTCTTGAAGAACTTAGAAAACTCGGAGGAGAAGACGGAATATTAACAAGTGACGAAATAGATGGTGGACTCGATGACTTAATCGCAAGTAGTATAAGTAACACAAATGCTCAGGACGATTTTCAGTTTTCATTGTCAATGATTGAAGATGGAGATGTAGTTCACTTTGGTAGAAAAGGAAAAGCAGTAGCAACAGGACCTGGTAAAATAATTGCTTCGTTTCCAAGTGCAAAAGTAAAAAACTTTTTTCATAAAGCAAACGATACAAAGCAACTTGTAGA
>Ga0055584_100005069_pt1 | contig 12906 bp, 6 predicted proteins | sample OSDHelmetaG_FD_58716 | JGI IMG/M metagenome (GOLD analysis project Ga0055584, IMG submission 58716) | Pelagic marine sediment microbial communities from the LTER site Helgoland, North Sea, for post-phytoplankton bloom and carbon turnover... | ecosystem: Environmental > Aquatic > Marine >... | reverse complement strand
CTTCTTCTTCTTCTTCTGCTTTTTCTTCATTTTTGTCGAAGCGCCGAACAGGCGTGGCTGCGTCACCCGATTAATGAATGGAACCAGGGCGTTCATCAGCAGGATGGCATACATGACACCTTCGGGCAGACCGCCCCAGATTCGAATCAGCACGATCAGAAGGCCGATTCCAAAGCCAAAAATCCAACAGCCCTTGTTGCTGACAGGCGAGGTCACCATGTCGGTGGCCATGTAGATCGCACCCAGCATCAGACCACCCGAAAACAGCATGAACAAGGGTGGAAACTGTGAAATGCCAAGCGCGAAGAAGAGGCCCGAAACCACGAAGACGGAAACAAAAATACTGACCGGGATATGCCAGTTCAGGTGCCCGCGAATGGCCAGGTACAGGCCGCCGAGTAAGAGTAACAAGGCAGAGGTCTCGCCCAGCGAGCCTCCGGAGAATCCGAAGAACAGATCAAACAAAGGAGTTATAACCGGATCGTCGCCGAATTTCAGATTGCCCAGCGGCGTTGCCTCGGTGGTGGCGTCCACAACGGGGCTGAAGAAAGGCCATGCGAAAAGGTCACCCTGCAGGGTCCACCAGTGCTCGGTCCTGGCCGGCCAGGTGGTAATCGCAACGGGGAAGGCTGCCTGCAGAAAAGCGCGTCCGACCAGGGCCGGGTTGAAGATATTTTGCCCCAGACCACCGAAAATGATCTTGCCAAATGCCATTCCGAAAGCGCCGCCAAGAAAAGCCATCCAGAGCGGAAAACCCGGCGGCAGCGTCAGGCCCAGCAACAGGCCGGTGATCATCGCAGACCCGTCCGCGAGCGAACCCGGGCGGGATCCGAATAGACGTTCGGCCAGCAGACAACCCGCGCTGCTGGCCAGCAGAATGAGTAGCGCGCTGGGTCCGAAGAAATAGATCGAGGCGGCAATAACCGGCAGCAGGCTGATGACCACCGACCACATGATACGGGTCGTCGACTCAGTCGTGCGGACGTGTGGCGATGCCGTTACCCTGACGATGGAGTCAGTCATGTTGAAGACTCAATGGCTTTCAGCCGACGCAGTTGGTTCCTGGACATGGCGAACATCTGAGACAGGGGAATATTGGATGGACAGACATAGGAACAGCAACCGCACAGCATGCAGTCATTCAGGTTTGCTTCATCCGCCATCTCTTCGTAACGTTCCACTTTCGCCAGGTCTCCCAGCAACTGGGGATTCAGGAATATGGGGCAGGCCTCGAGACATTTTCCGCAGCGGATGCAGGGCAGGATCTCCTGACGCTTGCACTCGTCCTCGGCCAGAATAAGAATGCCGCCGGTGGCTTTCAGGATCGGCACATCCAGGCTCGACTGGCTGAGGCCCATCATCGGCCCGCCGAACAGGATCTCGGCCGCATCGTCAGTCAAGCCGCCACAGGCCTGGATCACGTCACACAGCTTGGTGCCGAATGGGATCATCCAGTTACCCGGTTCACGAATGCCGCGCCCGGTCACCGTGATGATCCGTTCGATCAGGGGCTGGCCGGTCTCGAACACGATGGCCACGTTGGAAGTGGTCGCGACGTTCTGCACCAGTGCGCCGATGGCGCTTGGAAAGGCGCCTGAAGGCACTTCCCGGCCGGTGACGGCCTTGATCAGCATTTTTTCCGCTCCCTGAGGATACTTGACCTGCAGGGGTTGAACCGTCACATCCAGATCATCCGGAGCGGTCTTGCGCATGATTTCGATCGCGTCGGGCTTGTTGGCCTCGATGCCGATCACCGCGCGATTGATGCCCAAAGCCTTCAGCATGATCCGGGTACCCAGGTGGACCTTCTCCGGTTGCTCCAGCATGGTGCGGTGGTCCGAGGTCAGGTAGGGCTCACATTCACAACCGTTGACCAGCAGCACGTCAACCGGCTGATCTTCCGGCGGATTCAACTTGACGTGGGAGGGAAAGGCAGCGCCCCCCAGGCCCACGATACCTGCCTGGAAAATAACCTTTGAGAGATCTTCCTCTTTGACGTCCTGCCAGTGCGGAACGACTCGCGGCCGCTGCATCTGTGTGGAGTAGGGATCCACGGCGATACGAATGGATGGCACCATGCCACCGCCCGGGTGCGGCCACAGTTCAATCGATTTCACGGTGCCCGACGCGGTCGCATGAATGGGGACAGACACAAAACCGCCCGCTTCGGCGATTACATCACCGCGTTCAATGCGGTCACCGGCCTGCACCAGGGCTTTTGCCGGCGCACCAATGTGCTGTGTCAATGGCAGCACGACTTCATCGGTGAATGGCATGCGCCGGGTGGCGCTCCCCGAAGTTATATCCTTATTCTCCGGAGGGTGTACGCCGTGTTTGAAGCTCAGCAAACTGCTCATTGCATACTCGATGACAGGGCTCAGTTGTAGGGTTCAGCGCGTTTGATCAGCTTGTCCAGATCTTTCTCATCCGGGTTCAGCGGATCACCGGGGTGAATGATTTCCGGCGCGCATGCCTCGGCCGCCATCACCAGTTGTTTGAAGGTCCCGGCCGTTGGATCCTTGATGTAGGCCAGACCTTCTTCGTTGTAGGCAAACATTTTGTTGTTGATACCAGTGCATTCATCACAGGAAGTGCAGCGGATGGTGTCAATATAGGGCTCATTGCCCATGTCCTCTTCATCTTCGTCCGCGGCGGCATCAGCTTCTGCTGCCGCTTGCGGGGGCGCTGCCAGGGCTTCGGCCGCCGGGGCAACAGATGCCGCGTTTGAAGCGGACGCGCCGGCCAGGTCCATACCGACCGGTGCGGTAAATGCTGGCCCTTCCCACTGCTCGGCCTTTTCGAGCAGTTGCGCCACCGTGTCATTGGCGCTGCCACGCAACAGGCCTTCTGCAAGCCGCCTGGCGATCAGCTGTGGGTATTGTGTCGTCAGTAGAGTGATTTTTTCTTCATATTCGGCTTTGAGTGCCTCGAGTTTCACTTCCAGTTGCTTTGTGAGGCCTTCCGCGACGGAATCGCGCATATTGTCTGAAACATCGATTCCGGCCAGTTCTTTCAATTGGGCCCAGAAGTTCAGGCGCTCTTCGGCGAGCCCCACCAGTTCGTCCGAGACGCAGATCTTGCCCAGCCGTTTTTCCGCGTCGACCGTGTAGATGAAAGCGGTGACGTCCTCGCGCTCGTCCTGATCCATCTCCAGGTATTCGTGGAATGGAACCAGTTCGTCTTCATCGTTTGCTTGCCGGTAGTGGTCCCGGAATCGCGATTCGCCCAACGCCCAATCGGCAATGGTCAGAGGCAGGGTCATTTTCTGCTCATTGTCTTCATCGTCGATATAGACCAGGTCAAAGCTCGCCCATGTATCCGTCGGGGCCGGATTGCCCTCCAGGTCAAGGCATTCAGAGAATGTAGTGCCCTGGTCCGGGTCGAACACCAGGTTGGGTACCGCGCGGCTTTCCAGCGCGAGTCTGGCCGCTTCGGGTGCAGAGTCCTGAGCAATTCCCCACTCGCGGGGGCAGGGTGAGTTCAGGATGAATATGGAGGGACGCCTGACCTGCAATCCTCGCAACAGGTTCTTGAACAGGTGTGACGGAGTCGCCAGTGATGATTGCATCACAAAGGCGCCCCGGTGGGCCATGGAAATCAGCGACAGCTCTTTTCTGACCTCTTCCTTACCCTTCTGATCAGGACCATATTCGGCCATGTCGGAAACCTGGCCGGTGAATCCGGCGGTACAGGCCTGGCCGCCGGTGGTCGAATAGGCCTGCGTATCCACCACCACAACCCGGATCGGCTTATCCGAAGCCATCACGCGGGACAGGTTCTGAAAGCCGATATCCATCATGGCCCCGTCACCACCTACCGCGAACAAGGGGGGACACAGGGCAAATTCATCATCGTCGAACTGTTCCCAGGAAAAGTCCGAGAAAAAGTTCTCATCGGCAGAAGCATCATAGGAATCAGCCAGCAACTTTTCCGCGCGCCGAATGGCGATGAAGCCGTCCGCCATCTTGCGCATATGGCCTTCAAACAGGCCTACCGCCACCGAAGGCGCATCCTGGAACAGGTGGCTCACCCACGGGAAAGGGTAGGGGTTGAAGGGAAAAGTCGCGCCCCAGACTGAAGTGCAACCGGTGGAATTGCTGAAGCCCATGCGGGCGCGGCCGCGGCCACTCGGGCCTTTTTCGTAACGCCACTGCAGGTCTTTCAATTCCTCGATGGTCTGGTGGATCAGGTGAACCCGTTCTTTCTTTCCAATTTCTACCGGCAGGCTCAAGGCTTCCGAATCGGCTGAAACCGCGGCCAGATCAGTATCCGATATGAGCAGTTTGCGGGCTTTTTCATCCAGTTCACCGGACATCCGCGCCAGGTCTTTTACATGTTGCTCCACGCGCGGGGCCATTGCTGCGTTGACTGCCGACAGTACCAGATGGATGCTGGTTTTCTCACCACAGCCCATGCAGGCATTGTCTCCGCCCAGCATCGACATGTAATTGCTTTGCTTCAGCAGCAGCGATGGCATGACGCCGATGCTGTCTTCCAGGCTGGAAATTCTGATATAGCGGTCATCGGTTTCCGGCAGGTTCTTCCACAGTTTCCAGTTGGCTTCGAGCGTATCCTGCATCTCGTATGTCTGTTCCACGCTGATCAGCGCGCCGTCATCACATACGGCCACACAGACATCACAGCCCTTACAGGTCTCGGGATTAACGGTAATCGAGAGTAATCCGCCGCTTCCTTTCTCTTTGGATTCCGGCAAATCAAAAAATGGCGTTGTTTTTGCCAGAGGGAAATCCGCCAGCGCCGCATGCACCTGTTCATACTGTGCATCAACTTCGGCCCGGCGTTCTTCGTCCCAGTTGGATTTTCCGGCCACCGTTTCATAAGACTGTGCCAGAACCGCCGCATAGGTCTCAAAGGCGCCACTCTTGATGATTTTTCGCGACTCCATGCCCAGTTTCTTGACGATTTGATTGAATCGCGCCATCGGCTTCTGCGGCGTAGAAACTGTTTTGATCGCCGCTTCCAGGACTTCTTCAACGGTGTTGACCACGCCCGGAATGGCCGAGTCGGGGCATTGCACCCAGCACTTGCTGCAACCGGTGCATTTGTCGGCAACAAACTGAGGGACCAGGAAACGGACCTCCGACATATCACGCATATTCGATGTCGCAGCCGGAATGGCGCTGATGGCGGTAAACGGGTCTGCCAGTACATCATTGCCCGTTTTGTACTGCGCGCAGACCTGGTTCCAGAACTCGCCCGGGTTCCCAATGCCCTTGCTGGCCTTTGCGCCGGTCATAGCACTCGGAATCAGCGGAATCTTCGCTGCATAGCCATCATCCCCAAGCCCTGCGAGATCGAGTGCCTGGGTCTCGTCAAAACCACGGGTGAACATGAGAATGCCATCTTCAAACTCGCCCGCCTCGAGATGGCCGGAATTCTCCGCCAGGTAATGGCGCAAGTCATCGATCAGGCGGTCCCGCTCGAGGCCTTTTCTACCGCCCAGGGGGGCCGCTTTGAAAAAGGCACCCATGAAGGCCATACCCTGCAGGCGGAATCGCTGGGCCGGATTCGATGCTTCTGAAAGCGCGATACCGATGCCATCGACGGAACACACCCTGATCTTGCGGCTGCGTATTTCCCACTGCGCTTTTTGTGGAAAGCTGTTCCACAATTCGATGCCGGTAAGATCGCTCTGGATGATGAGTACGCCGCCGTCATGCATTCCGCGCAAAGGGTCGGAATGCTGGAATACATGGGGGTCGTGAGCCATCACGACACCCACATGCTGAAGTTCGCAATTCAGGCGCAGGGGATCTTTTGACAAAAGAGCGGAATAGCTTGTTGGCTGGCCTCTTTTCTCCGCACCGTGCCTGGGGTATGCCTTCACGTGCAGGCCCAGCAGGTGGGCTGCCGTCACCATCAGCTGATTGCCGGTATTGATAGCGTCCCAGCCACCGACCGAATGAATTCGAAGTTCGAGCGCATCCTCAGGGTTCAGGTTTGTATTTCCCGCGCTGGCCAGCGCCAGGTTTGCCACATGCGGATAATCGGCCAGAATTTTTTCCTGCCAGATCTGAATTTTGGGCAGCTGGGTGTCTTTTTGAATGAAATCGATGCCCAGGTAGAACTGACGCAGCTTTGCGCTATCTTTCAACATGTTGTCAACAGCGGCGATGATGTCTCCGGGCTGCAGGTCGCGGCTGCCCAGGCCGAAACAGCCCGAGTAAAGATCGGGCACCTGCCCGGGTTCGAGTGCCGCCAGGTCCTTGTAGGGAAGCGGCTGTTCCTTATTCTTTGCGCGCCCTTTCTTCGTTTGGCTTCCGGCGGCCCGGCCATTCTCGACAGATTGCGCCAGAGCCGAGCGAATTTCGCGGATCATCGGCAATTCGACCGCCAGCGGCTGATCTGTTCTTTCCAGAACGACTATGCCTTTTTTCCCTGCGAGCATGCGGGATACCAGGTCGGCCGGGAAGGGCCGGAACATGACCAGGTCGAGTACGCCGACCTTTATGCGCCGCTTCTCCCTCAGGTAGTCCGCAACAACCTGTGCATTGCAAACCACCGAACCCTGCCCGACGATCACGTAATCCGCATCGTCCAGGCGGTAGCCCATGGCGCGGGCATAGTTGCGCCCGCTGAGTGCTGCATACTCTGCAAACGCCTGGTCAGTCAATGCGGCAATATGGTCGAAATAGAAGGGCCGCTGCGCGGCGACACCCTGTGCGTAGGATTCCTGGTTCTGCACCACGCCCAGGCTGGCCGGATAGTCGAAATCATACAGCTCAGGGATGCGCCGCCGCCGGTCACCGAACACGGCCCGCTGGGCGGGGGTCGGCGTATCGATCAGGTCCTCGGGAGAACCCAGGTACTCCCGGATCAGGTCGCGCTCCGGCTGTTGAAACGATTCGATCACATGACTGGTGAGGAAGCCGTCCTGGGCGCATATCCCCGGATTGAGCGAAAGCTCTGCCACACGATGCGAAATGAGATTCAGGTCGGCAACGCTTTGCACATCCTTTGCGAATACCTGGAAAAAGCCGGTGTCATCCACGGCATGATAGTCATCGTGCCCGGCGTGGATATTGAGGGAATGCTTGGTCATTGCACGGCTGGCCACGTTCAGCACATAAGTCAGCCGTTTGCCCACCGCTGCATAGAGCGATTCATGCATGTAGGCAATGCCCTGGCCACTGGAGAAGTTGGTTGAGCGCAAGCCCACCATGCTCATGCCGGCGGTCACGCCGGCGGCGGCGTGCTCTCCTTCCGGTTCAAAGAAAATCAGGTTGCGCCCATTGACATTTTTCTGGCCGGCGGCGACCGCTGATGCCCAGCCTTCGCCCATCTGGGTGGACGGCGTGATCGGATAAGCGCCTGCTGCCTCGCTGGCCGCTGTCTCCATTGCAACCACCGCAGAGCTTCCGTCCCCGGTTTTCAGAATCCCCGGGTACCTGGCCTGATTCTCTTGCTGTTTTCTTCCCCGCTTCATACGGTTCTTATCTCCAGTTTTGCCGGGCTTTCTTTAAACTGCTGCCCTTCAACCCACACAATCGCCCCGGTTTCACAGCGTGCAATAGCCTTCGGGTCAGTCAGGGAATTTTTTTCATAATCAATCACAGCCAGATTATTCCGGATTTCAATCACGTCCGGCTCTGAATCTGCAACACATTTCATGCAGGCGTTGCAGGCCACGCTGCAAAGGTCTTCGGCCGAATCACCATGGAGCAGGTTTTTGCACTGCACGATCAGTTTCTGATCCATCGGCATCAGTTCGAAAAGGTCCAGCGGGCATGCAATCACACAGTCATTACAGGCGGTACAGAGTTCCGGAATGACCACTGGCAGTTCATTTTCGTTCATGTAAATGGCATCGAGCAGGCAGGATTCCTCACAATCAGCCAGCCCCAGGCAACCCCAGGTACAGGCTTTCCCACCGCTTGCCACGGCTGCTGCCGCCTTGCAGTTTTCAAAGCCCGAGTAATCTGAATTACGAGCCGCTTCGTTTTTACCACCTGCGCAGAGCAGGCGGGCAACCCGCTTGTTCGCCTCACCCGCATCCACACCCAGGTAGCTGGCGACATCCGCGATATCGTCTGGCCCCATCACGGTACAACCGGACGGTTGCTGCTCCCCGGAAACGACTGCCTCGGCAAAGGCCCGGCAACCCGGTACACCGCAGGCGCCACAGTTGGTGCTCGGCAGCAACTCTTCTACTTCACCGATACGGGGATCTTCCCAAACCCAGAATTTCTTGTTCACCATGGCGATGACGAAGCCAAAGAACAGCCCCACGCCGCCGAGAATCAGGGCCGAATCCAGGATGGGATTGCCGGTCATGAGATTTTCGCTGGCCTCATATCATCAGAGCTATGTTGACGAGCCGGATAAATCGGTTTGGCTCAGGAGCCAGGCGGATAGCTTGCCGGCCGGATCCGAGGCCGCGTCACCCGTGGGCACGGGCACCACGGCCAGGCTTTCCAGCAATGCGTAGTCCTGGGCTTGCTGAGCCGGGCTGATACCACCGATGGCCAGTTTCTTCACTTCCGCGGGAAATTTCAGCGATACAAATCGTTCGTATGTGGTTTCACCCGCAGACGGGTCATGTACAAAACTCGCTGCGTTGGTGGGCAACAATGCCGCCACCGCGGTGCCCTCGAATGCCGCGAAAGCATCCAATGCGGCATCGCCGGTTTCCTGCTGAACGAAGGCGCCGGGTGAAATGACTCGTGACAGTGCGGCGGCCGGGGCGTCGCCTTTCACGTTGAAAACAAATTTGGAGTGTTCATCGAGATAAGGCACGATGAGGGCAGGCTTGAAATCGGCGCCAGTCAGTTCGATCACCAGCGCTGGCGCCAGTGAACGTTCGGATTTATTCCAATCGGAAAAAGGGTAACTTTCCAGCAGCGCCGCGTGCTCTTCTTCCCGGTATTGGCCGCGCCTGGCCAGGTCAATCACCCATGCCGCCGAGAACGCTCGGCCAATCATCGAGAGTCTGCGGCCGGTCTCGCTCGCCAGGTCCTGGCCCGCGTCGAGTCGCAGAATAAAAAGCTCATCGCCCTGAGACAGCAGGGATTTCAGTATTTCCTGGGCGGCGCGAATAGGCGCCTCTGCCGTGGTGTCAATGCGCGCGGCCTTGGGGGTGAAAGCGGCAAAGCGATCGAAATTCACCCGGCCCTGGGCAAATTTCCCCAAAGCCACCGACTGGTCTTCAGCGACATTACCGGTTCCTGCCAATAAACCCCGAACCTGGTCCGAGGCAGCAGCCACAGCCGAACGAAACAGTTCAGTTCGTGAGCCGATGGCATCCAGTGCAATCTGTTTGCGGTCATCAGACGCCATAGCGGTCAAACTCCTGGTTAAGTCTTACGACTTTTTCATCTGCTGAGACAGGCTGTACGGCCCTGACTTCTTCGTAGACCGGAAAGTTGTCATCACGGAAGAAGACACCCAGGCGAAGCATATCGGTTCTCTGCGCCAGGGCGCGCGCATCGTCGATGTTTTTCGGGTCATGTACGCGGCGCGACTTGTAAAGCTGTTCCAGACTGGGAACATCCACGCCATTTTCATGTATCAGCAATTCGGTCAGGTCGGGATTTTTAACGTTATCCAGAAATACATCCGGTGTGAACTTGGGACAGCGTTGCAATATGCGCACGAAGGAAAAACCGGGGTGCTCGTAGGCCGCCTGCAAAGTAGCGTAAAGGTGCGCCGGAATCCAGTCTGCGGTTTGCGCGACAAAGGAGGCATTGGAAACGCCCAGCGTGGCCTGTAAAGGATCAAGAGCAGGCAATACCGAACCGCGCGGCGACGTGTTCGATGCATAACCGATCGGTGTAGTTGGCGATGTCTGGTTCTTGGTCAGGCCATAGATGTTGTTATCCAGCAGCAGGGCGGTCATGTTCGCGTTGTAGCGTGTAGCATGAATCCAGTGCCCCGCACCAATCGACGTGCAGTCGCCGTCGCCCATCACAACGAAGACATCCAGTTCAGGCCGCGCCAGCTTCAGGCCCGTGGCAATTGGCAGCGCCCGCCCATGTATGCCGTGGAAGCCGTATGCGTTGACGTAATGGGGGAAACGGCTGGAACAGCCGATGCCCGAGACAAAAGCCATTTTCTCAGGCTGTAACTGTTCCTTGGCCAACAGGCGTTTCACCGCATTGAGGGCGCCAAAGTCACCGCAGCCCGAGCACCACTTGGCGACACGGGTTTGATAATCTTCGGCTTCGAAACATTTGATTTCTTCGCCTTCAATGTCCAACAGGGAAAGTGCAATACTACTCATGTGGATGGCCCTTTATCTATGGCTTCAATATGTTCAATGATGGAATTGTATATGTCATTTGGCCGCAGTGGTTGTCCCGGCACACTGGTCCAGTTTTCGATGTCAATCAGCGTATGCGCGCGCAGAAGCCAGCAGAGCTGGCCGTAGCGGCGCGTTTCTTCTGTGATATACGGATCGCCTACATTGTCGGAGTAATTGATCTCCACCGTGATAACCTTCCTGAATTTGCTGAAGATGGCCTTCAATCCAGGCTCGAATGGAGAGAGGAACGTCAATTGACAGGTAGAGACCTTCCTGCCTTCGGCCCGGGCGCGATCCACCGCTTCTTCAATAGCGCCCTGGGTTGAGCCCCAGCCGACCACCAGCAAATCACCTTCTTCGTCCCCGTAAACGGGTGGGGGCATGAGGGTGGACTGGAAGACGGCCAGTTTGCGGCTGCGCATACGCTGGCCGAGTTCATTGCTCCAGGGATCATAGGACACCCTGCTTTCTTCATCGTGCGCCAGCCCCGTCACGGTATGCTGACCACCCGGTGTGCCTGGAATAATACGCCGGGACATGCCGGTTTCGAGATCCCAGTCATAGGGCCGCAAGCCTTCGGGCACCGGTGAAGCATCAATCGGCTCCCCCTGCCAGCGCACGTCGAAATCGGGACGGGTGAACTGCTGCACGCCGGTCGCTAAATTGGCGTCGGTCAGTACGATGACCACACAGCGGAAAGTCTCGGCAATACGGCGTGCGGTTATCATGGAATGGAAGCAATCTTCAATCGTCCGCGGTGCAATCACAACGCGTGGCGCATCACCCGGTTGACCATAAAGCGCCGCCAGAAGATCGGACTGCTCCACTTTGGTCGGCAATCCGGTCGATGGCCCGCCACGCTGGACATCCAGAACGACCAGCGGTATCTCGACCATGATGGCAAGCCCCAGAAATTCGGACTTGAGCGCCAGGCCGGGTCCTGAGGTTACGGTCAAAGCAACCTTGCCGCCATAGGAGGCGCCGAGCGCCACACCTGCGGCGGCGATTTCGTCCTCCGCCTGGTGCACCATGCCGCCATAAGACTCAAAAATGTCAGACAGTTCATGCGAAACCGAAGTGGCCGGCGTGATGGGATACATGGCGCATATCTCCATGCCCGCCGCGATGGCGCCCAACGCAGCGGCCTGGTTGCCATTCATCACCACCCGTTCTTCTTCTGCCTGAACTGATTCAATGTTGAACTGGAAGTCCAGGTTCTCACGTGCCCAGGCTTGTCCGTGATGAACCAGTTCGATGTTGACTTCGGTTATCTTTGCTGCCTTGTGCCGGAAGATATGAGCAATCTGCCTTTCGATAATGGAAACATCGCGCTGGTAGATTTCAGCCAGAATACCCAGCGCAAACATGTTCTTGCCGATCTGGGGGTTGTCGACGATTTTTGCGGTTTCTTCTTCGATCGGCACCATGACGAAACGGTAGTTTTTGGAAGACATCTCCTCCATGGCCGCCGCATACTCCTCCCGAATCAATTCTTCTTCGTGGTCTGCCCACATGCTTTCAAGAAGAATGATGCAATCGTCTTGCATTGAGTGAAGCCGATGTCGGGAAAGGAGTACCTGTTCGTTGAAGGCGACGACCAACTTCGACTGGTCGCCCCAGTTGGTTACCTTTTCCGTACCGAACCGAATAATATTTCCAGAGGTGCTGGTGACATGCCGGCTGGGGGGCTCGATTTCAGCCGGAATAATCTCCACCGTCCACACCCCGTTACCCATTTTGGCGCAGGTTTGGCCAAAAAGCTGCGCACATTTTTGGGCGCCTTCACCTGAGTTGGTGACAATCTCAACGGTATGCTCAGGAACCTCTGTGACTTTTATTTTGTTGTCGGTCATACTGCTTAATTTCCCGTTTGGTGTGACGGTTACGATCTGCCCGGGTCGGGCTATATCGGCCGTCTTGAGATGATTCTCTTTTGGCACATCAAATATTCATGAATAGTAGTGCATCAATTGATCTGTCCAATTGATTTTGATCAAGATTGGGGTAGGAGTAGGGTAAGTGTTTAACGAATTATTTTCCATCATTTCCCCCATCCTGATCTGCGCTGGCCTGGGTTTTGCCTGGGCACGCAAAGGCCCGGACTATCCGGTCGAATTTGTTACCCGTGCTGTCATGTATATTGGCGCACCCTGCCTGATCGTTTCGTCTTTCAGTAAAGCCGGTATCGACATCAGCAAGATAGCGGAAATTGCCGCTGCCGCAGTCGTGAGTCTGCTTGTCATGCTGGTCATTGGAATAGCCCTGATCCGCTTGTTGAAACTGGAAATCACCACCTTTTTACCCTCACTGCTGTTCCCCAATATCGGCAATATGGGTTTGCCCTTGTGCCTGTTTGCCTTCGGCGAAACAGGGCTGGCCCTGGGCCTGACCGTTTTCCTGCTGATTTTCTCGCTGCACATGTCATTGGGCATCGTCCTGGTGGCGGGGAAGGGTAATATGGCCGGCTTGCTGAAACAACCGGTTATATGGGCAACGGCCATGGCAGTGGTGCTGGTCAGCAGCGACCTGTCACTACCTGTGTGGCTGGACAACACGACCAGTTTGCTGGGCGGTTTCACAATTCCACTGATGCTGATTACGCTGGGTGTCTCACTGGCTGATCTGAAAGTGATCGAATGGAAGCA
>Ga0055584_100005068_pt1 | contig 12907 bp, 14 predicted proteins | sample OSDHelmetaG_FD_58716 | JGI IMG/M metagenome (GOLD analysis project Ga0055584, IMG submission 58716) | Pelagic marine sediment microbial communities from the LTER site Helgoland, North Sea, for post-phytoplankton bloom and carbon turnover... | ecosystem: Environmental > Aquatic > Marine >... | reverse complement strand
TTTGAACCCCCGACATCACGAATATGAGTCGTGCGCTCTGACCAACTGAGCTACTCCGCCTAATCAATTCTTACTAATAAATATTAATTAATATTTAACCATAATTATTTTATTTAAATTCATTTTTTTATGAATAAACCTTGTCCTGTAGGAAATTGAAAAAAAGAACCTTTTTTGAATTCTAAGAAACTATCAATAATTTCTCTAGTATCTTCATATCCTTTCCAACCATAATCATCAAAAATAATAATCCCATTTATTTCTAGTTTTTCATAAAAAAAATCTAGGCATTTTAATGTTGGCATTGATGAATTTAAATCAATGTGAAGCCAGGAAATTGTATTTGGATTTAAGGATGTTTCAAAAATTTCAGGTATAAAGCCCCTATTGTAAAAAATGTTATTATTGTATTTTTTAAGATTTTCTCTAGTAATATTAAAATTAAGAGTATTATATGATCCAATATTTTTATATTCTTTTGATGTAAATAAATACTTTTTTTTCATCGCACTCCACGAATCATATAAGTACACGTCAGCTTCACTTCCAGATATTTGATTCAAAACGTAACTTATTGATAAACCATCACCCACACCACATTCAACAAAATTTTTTTTACTTTTCAATTCTGTCAACAAATTAACGCTTATAAAAATTATGTAATGTCTCCATTTTAATCCTTCAAGAGTTTCAATAGTGTCAAAAATATCATTTCCAGGAGTGGTATCTATAAATCTTCTTTTCTTAATATCTTTTAACATTTGGTTATGTATTGCATTAAAAATTTCTGAATTTTTATTATTATTTTCCCATGGAGTATTAGTTGATGTTGTCATAAGACCCCATCCTTCAAAAGATATATCATCATTTCTTAGTTTTAAAACTTTCAAAATTTTAAATAATTTAGGGAATTTTTTTTTAATTAATCTTTTTAAGTTTTTTACCATCATACTTTTTTTAGTGGATAATGCTTTGGATAATAATAAGGATCATCTTTTTGTTTAACTACATACTTAATATCTTTATTGTTGTAAGATAACTTAATACAAAACTGAATAATAAAATCAGGAATTTGTTTTTCATTTAAGAAAAGATTTAAAAATCTGAAAATTAGCTTGCCAGAGTTTACAAACAAACTATCTAAAATAACAAAAGTGGTTAAAGTAATTTTATTAAATATGCTTAATTTTTTTTTTAAAATTATTCTAATCTGATTAATTACTAAGGAAATAAATGGATATTTATAAAATTTATTCATTCTTGACTGTCTTGTGTACTCTTGTAACGGTGAAGGTCTATCATAAAGTGATTGCCCAGAATAATAAAAAAGAGTTTCTCTGATTTCAATAAACTTTCCTAAAATTATTAATTCAAAGAGTAAATTATTTGCAGATCCATTAATTGGAAGCCATAAACTAGTTTGTTTTAATATTTCTGCCCGCATAAATCCATATATATTAACATCATTATAATTTCTTAATAAATTCCAATATCTTCTTAAGAGGTGCTTATTATTAATAGAATTTAAATTATTAATATGCATTATTCTTTTTGGATCTTTGTAAAAAACAGCTGTTAAAGAGTTGCATAAACTTGCATCAGGGTTCTTTTCCATAAGATTTAAGCATTTTTCTACATAAAATTTATCCCTAAAATCATCCTGAGCATTCCAAAAAAAATATTTTCCAGATGACAATTTAAAAATTTTATTACAATTCTCAGTTAAACCAATATTTTTTTTGTTTCTGTAAATTTTAATATTTTGATTATTAGAATATAGCTTACTTACTAGTTGAAAACTGTCATCTTTAGAGCAATCATCAACGATAATAATTTCTAAGTTTTCATATGATTGATTTATAAGCGAGTCAACTGCTCTTTTGATTACATCAATGCCATTAAACATTGGGACACCCACACTAACTAATACAGATTTATTAATCATTTATTTAAATTAAGTTTTTTAGATATTTACCATAATCATTTAAACCATAATCATTTGATAATCCTCTCAAGTCTTGTTTTGATATCCATTTATTTCTGTAAGCAATCTCTTCAATACAAGCTATTTTTATACCTTGTCTCTCTTCTGTAATATTAACAAATTGAGCTGCTTTTAAAAGATTTTCTGGGGTTCCAGCATCTAACCAAGTAAATCCTCTTTTAAGAATTTTAATCTTAAGTGCTTTATTTTTTAAATATATTTTATTTATATCAGTTATTTCCAATTCTTTTCTTTTGGAAGGTTTAATTTGATTTACAATATCAATAACTTTATTATCATAAAAGTATAAACCAACTAAAGCTGTATCTGAAATAAATGTTTTTGGTTTTTCATATATACTAACTATTTTTTTGTTAATTATTTTTGCTACTCCATAATTTGATGGGTGTTTAACTTTAAATCCAAGAACAGTGGCTCCACTTTTATTACTATTTTTTATTTTAGTAAGTAAAGAGCTTAGGCCATTGCCATAAAAAAAATTATCACCCAAAATTAGACACACATTATTTTTTGATATAAATTTTTTTCCTATTGTAAAAGCTTCAGGAATACCCTTTGGCTTACTTTGTATTGCATAAGATATTTTTAAACCATATTTTGAGCCATCGAATAAAAATTTTTTGTAATGCTCTATGTCTTTGATATCTCCAATTATTAAGATATTTCTTATTCTGGCTATCATTAAAGTAGACAACGCATAAAAAATCATTGGCTTATCATATATAGGAAGAAGGTGTTTTGATATTGATGCTGTCATAGGCATCAATCTTGTTCCTCTGCCTCCTGCCATAATAATTCCTACAGTATTTTTCATTTTTGTTATTAATAAATTTAAACTAATATTAAGTATATAAAAAATTTAGATAGCTTTAAAAAATATGTAATATATTAAATATTTTATGATTAAATTAAATATTGGTTGTGCTTCAAGGCCTTTAAAAGGCTACATCAATATAGACATGGACTCCATTGAAGATATTAAAAAAAGGTACCCAAATTTGAATATCCCTAACAATATAGATATTTATAATTATGATATTTTTAACCTACCTTATAAAGATTCTTCAGTAGATGAGGTACGTGCAGAAGCATTAATAGAGCATTTATCCTTTCATGAGGAACCAAAGTTTTTTTTTGAAATTATAAGAGTATTAAAACCTGGTGGAAGAGTTTATCTCACTACTCCAGATTTTGATAAAATTATTGAAGACTGGATAAATGCTAAAGATGACTGGATTAATTTTCATAAAAGCGATGATAAATCAATAAATCAAAAATATTGGTTTGGTAACAAATCTTATACAAGAGCTAATAAATGGGGGTATTTAACTGCTTGTATTTTTGGAAGTCAATATGGTGAAGGTCAATATCATAAAAACTGTTACACAAAAAATAAATTAATTTCAATAGCTGCAAAAATAAACTTGGATGTAGTAGAAATTAACTCAAAAAAATGGAAAGATGATAGGGAATCTATAATTGAATTTATAGGAAAAAAAAAATAAATTTTTATTAGATGAAATTATTGAAAGACTTAAAAATTATAAGACCTAAAATTTATAAAGATAATAGGGGTTTATTTTATGAAACTTGGAATAAAAAAAAATTTTTAAAAATAGGTATAAAAAAAAATTTTGTTCAAGATAATTTTTCATTCTCAAAACATAAAGGAACTTTTAGAGGTCTGCATTATCAAAAACCTCCATTCAGCCAAGCAAAATTAGTATGGTGTTCAAAAGGTAGTATAATGGATTGTGTTGTAGATATAAGAAAAAATAGCAGTTCGTACGGTGAACTATTTTCATGTAAGCTTAGTAGTAAAAATAAAGTTCAAATATTTATACCAGTTGGATTTCTTCATGGTTTTTTAACTTTAGAGGATAATACTGAAGTTAATTATAAAGTATCTAATTTTTATAATCCAAGATATGAAGAGACTATTATTTATAATGATAAGATGATAGGATTGAAAATACCAAAAAATTTTCCTAAGATTACTTTATCAAAAAAAGATAAAAAAGGAATTGAATTTAAAGATTTGGATTCACCCTATATATATATTTTAAAATGAAAATTGTTGTAACTGGTGGAGCTGGATTTATTGGATCAACAGTTATTAAATTAGCACTTAAACAAAATTATAAAATTTTAAATATCGACTCATTGTCCTATGCAGGAAATACAAATAATTTAAAATGCTTATCAAATAATGAAAACTACAAATTTAAAAAAATTAATATTTTAAATTTTAAAAAAATATTAGAAGCTATTGAAGATTTTAAGCCTAACTACTTAATGCATTTAGCCGCATGTTCACATGTAGATAATTCAATATCTAGTCCTTTAGAGTTTATTAAAGTAAATATAGAGGGAACTTTTAATCTTTTAGAGGTATCAAGAAGTTTATTAAAAAAATCTAAATTACCAAAAAATTTTAGGTTTCATTACGTATCAACTGATGAAGTTTATGGTTCTTTAAAAAAAAATGACTTTTTTGATGAAGATAGTAACATAAACCCTCGTAACCCATACTCTGCTTCTAAAGCTTCTGCAGAGCATCTTGTAAAATCATGGGGCAATACTTACAATCTTCCTTTTTTAATTTCAAATTGTTCAAATAATTACGGCCCTTTTCAGCACCCAGAAAAATTAATACCTAAAGTTATAATAAATGCTTTGCTCAATAAAAAAATTCCAATTTATGGGAATGGAAAAAATATTAGAGATTGGTTGCATGTTTATGATCATGCATATTGTCTTTTACAATTAGTTAAAAAAGGAAAACTATATGAAAGCTATAATATTGGATGCAACAATGAAATAACCAATATTGCACTAGTAAAAAAAATTTGTAGAATTTTAGATAAAAAAAATAAAAATAAAAATTCTCATCTTGATTTGATTACATTTATCAACGACAGAGCTGGTCATGATCAAAGATATGCAATAAATCCAAAAAAAATTAATAATCTTCTTGATTGGCAACCAGATATAAATTTTCAAGAAGGTTTAAATAATACAATTGATTGGTATATTGGTAATAGACATTGGTGGAAAAATTTAATCTAAATTATGAGAATTTTAGTATTTGGAAAAAATGGGCAAGTAGGTAATGAGTTAAGTAAATTTGAAAATGTTATATCATTAACAAGAAGTGAAGCTAATTTTCTAAATCCTAAAATTTGTATAAACTTTATTGATCGCATCAAACCATCCATAGTTATAAATGCTGTTGCCAAAACAAATGTTGATTTATGTGAAAATGAAAAAATTGAAACTGACATAATAAATACAAGGACTCCAATTAAAATAGCAAAGAAATGCAAAGTCTATAATATACCTTTTATTCATCTTTCTACAGATTATGTTTTTGACGGAAAAAAAACAACACCCTATAGAGAAGATGATTTTGCAAATCCAATAAATTATTATGGATTAACAAAATTAAATGCTGAAAGAGGTATTTTAAAATTAGACTTTAATTCAATTATCTTAAGAACTTCTTGGGTGTTTTCAAAATCAAAAAAAAATTTTATTTCAAAAATTATAGATCAGTTAAAATATAAAAAAAAAATTGATGTTGTGTATGATCAAAATGGAAGTCCTACTTCAGCTAAAGATATAGCGAGCACTTGTATTGAATTATCAAAAAATTTCAAAAATAAAAAAAAGTTAAAAAAAATTTATCATTATTCAAGTTATCCAGTTACAAATTTTTATCATTATGCAAAAGAAATTCTAAAATACACAGATGAAGTTGATAAACTAAATAAAATCAAAACTAGCGATTATCCATTATCAGCTATTAGACCAAAATACACTTATTTAAATTGTGATTTGTTAAAGAATGATTTTGGTATTAACAGACCTAATTGGAAAAAAAGTTTAAAAAGAATCTTTGAAAAAACGAATTATGTTTAAATAAAAAAATTATATTTAGTTTTTACAAAAAGTATAATAAATATAAAAAAAATTTTGTTTTTTGAAATTTATTCAGATTTGCAATAGGGCCAAAGAAAAAAATTTCTAAATTAAAAAATGATAACAAAAAAAAAATAAATTTTTTTTGAATTTTAAAAATCAGTAATGTTGAAATTTTTTATTTTTTTACAATTAATTTAATAAATTATTTTTATCAAATTTTTTAAACTCTATTAATTATCAAGTCAAATAACTTGCTATTTTTTTAAAGTTGTCTATAGTTTGATTTATATAATCAGTTTTTAATAAATGAAATATTCAGAATTTAAACTACCTTCAAATCATAAATTTGGATACTTTTTTAGCTTTATCTTTTTTTCTTCAGGAATTTATTTTTTTTTATATAATAATATATTTTTTTCTTATTTGTTTTTTATCCTTTGTTTTATCTTTTTGATAATTACTCGAATAAAACCTAATTTGCTTTTGCCCCTTAATAAACTCTGGATGCGGTTAGGATTTTTACTAGGTTATTTTATAAGTCCAATTGTTTTAGGAATAATATATTTTGGTCTTTTTACTTCAATTGGCCTAATAATGAAATTTTTTGGAAGAGATGAGTTGGTTTTAAAAATGGTAAACAAAGAGACTTATTGGAGGGATAGAAGTACAGATGAGTTGTATTTAATAAGTTTTAAAAACCAATTTTAAAATAACGATGGATTTTTGCATATGGATCTAATTAGAGAAATTTTTGTTTTTTTGTTAGCAAGAAAAAAACTTTGGCTAGCACCAATTATTATTATTATTTTGATATTTGGTGGACTAATTGTTTTGGCTCAAGGCTCTGTTGTGGCTCCTTTTATTTACACACTTTTTTAAGTTAATTTTGTGTATATTTTAGGTATTTCTTCTTTTTATCATGATAGTGCCGCTTGCATAATTAAAGATGGTGATATTTTAGCAGCAGCACAGGAAGAGCGATTTACAAGAATTAAACATGACTCTAACTTCCCCACAAATGCAATAAAATTTTGTTTATCACAAGCAAAAATAAAACCATATGAAATTTCTAATATTGTCTTCTATGAGAAACCGTTAATTAAATTTGAAAGATTGTTAGAGACATATTTAGCTTTTGCACCACATGGTTATTTAAGTTTTTTAAAAGCGATCCCTATTTGGGTTAAGGAAAAACTTTTTCAGAAAAGTTTAATAAAAAAAAATCTTAATCAAATCTTAGGGAGTGATATTGATTGGCATAAAAAATTGCTTTTTTCTGAACATCATTTATCGCACGCATCAAGTGCTTTCTACCCATCTCCTTTTCAACAAGCCGCAATACTAACTCTTGATGGTGTTGGTGAGTGGACTACGACTTCAATAGCTGATGGTAAAGGAAATAAAATAAAAATATTAAAAGAAATATACTTTCCTCATTCAATTGGGCTTTTATACTCTGCTTTTACTTATTATGCAGGTTTCAAAGTTAATTCTGGAGAATATAAACTAATGGGTTTAGCGCCTTATGGCCAACCAATTTATGTTGAAAAGATTAAAAAAAATTTAATAAAAATTGAAAATGATGGAAGTTTTCAGCTTAATATGAAATTTTTTAATTTTGCTACTGGATTAACAATGACAAATAAAAATTTTGATAAATTATTCAATGGCCCTCCCAGAAAATCTGAAACAGAAATTACTCAGCGTGAAATGGATATTGCTGCTTCTATACAAAAAGTAACTGAAGAAGTTATTTTAAAAATAGCAAAGTACACAAAAAAAATTACAGGTAAAGATAATTTATGTTTAGCTGGTGGAGTTGCGCTAAATTGTGTTGCAAATGGAATTTTATTAAGAGAAAAGATTTTTAAAAAAATATGGATTCAGCCTGCTGCCGGTGATGCAGGAGGTGCTTTAGGCGCTGCATTATCTGCATGGTATATACATTATAAAAAAAGTAGAATTGGATTAAATAAATTAGATAATATGAAAGGGTCTTATTTGGGTCCAGTTTATGAAAATAAAGAAATTGAAGAAGAATTAAAATTAAATGAGGCGGTATTTGAAAAATATAATGATATAACTATAATTGACAAAGTTGCAAAAGCTCTTACCGAAAAAAAAGCAGTTGGTTGGATGCAAGGTAAAATGGAGTTTGGACCAAGAGCTCTTGGAGCCAGAAGTATTATTGCTGATCCTCGTTCACCTTATATGCAAAAACAACTCAACCTTAAGGTTAAATACCGTGAAAGTTTTAGGCCCTTTGCGCCAAGTGTTTTATTTGAGCATGTTAATAATTGGTTTGAACAAACAATAGAGAGCCCATATATGTTACTTGTAGCAAAAGTTAAAAAAGATAAATTAATTGAAATGACTGAGTCACAAAAAAAACTTTTTGGTATTGATAAGCTAAATGTACCAAGATCATCAATTCCAGCAATTACTCATGTTGATAATTCGGCACGTATTCAAACAGTGCATAAAGAAACTAACCCAATGTACCATGCTTTAATATCAAAATTTTTTGAATACAGTGGATGTCCTTTAATAGTAAACACTTCATTCAATGTACGTGGTGAGCCAATAGTTTGTTCACCCGCTGATGCCTACAGATGTTTTATGGGAACAGATTTAGATGTATTAAACATAGGAAATTATATATTATATAAATCTGATCAACCAGATCATTTAAAAAAGAAATACCAACATCTATACGAATTAGATTAATGAAATAAAATAATGAAAAGTTAAAATTTAAATTTAACAAAAAAATTGAATAAAACTAGTAAAAAAAATGATATTAATATAATTAAAATTTAATGATAATTTTATTAAAATTATATAACTATTAAATTAATAAAAATGAAAAAAGCTTTTATTACTGGTATTTCTGGCCAAACAGGTAGTTATTTAGCGGAACATCTTATTAGTAAAGGGTATGAGGTGCACGGGTTGATAAGAAGAAGTTCAATTATTAAAACTGATAGAATTGACCATATTTTTGATAAAATTTTTACATATTATGGAGATGTAACAGATAGTCTTAATTTATTTAATCTAATAAATAAAATCAAACCAAATGAAATTTATAATTTAGCTGCTCAAAGCCACGTGAAAGTTAGTTTTGAGTCTCCTGAATACACATCTAATGCTGACGCTTTAGGAGCATTAAGGCTTTTAGAAATTATTAAGAGTGTTGATTCAAGAATAAAATTTTATCAAGCTTCCACTTCTGAATTATTTGGTAATTCCCCAGCTCCGCAGAATGAGAATACACCTTTTGAACCAAGGTCACCATATGCTGTTTCAAAATTATATTCTTATTGGATTACAAAAAATTACAGAGAAGCGTATAATATATTTGCTGTAAATGGAATTTTATTTAATCATGAAGGGCCGAGGAGAGGTGAAACATTTATAACACGAAAAGTTACAAGATGGTGTGCAAATTGGAAAAATAATCAAAACATCAAACCATTAGAGGTTGGTAATATGCAATCCATACGTGATTGGACTGATGCTAGAGATATGGTCAAAGCTATATATTTGATGATGCAACATTCTAAGGCAGATGATTTTGTTATCGGATCTTCTATTGGTCGTTCAGTAAAAGATCTCATAGAAATAGCATTTGATTATGTTGGTATTTCTCTTGAGTGGAATGAAAATGATGAAGGTACAGATAAAAATAGCAATAAACTAGTAGTTAGAGTAAATAAATCTTATTTTAGACCCTTAGAGGTTAACAAATTAATATCAGATCCTTCAAAAGCAAGGGAAATTCTAAAATGGGAACCTGAAATATCTTTTAAAGATATGATTTATGAAATGATTGATTGTGATTATCAGTCTTTCATTAAATAAAATGAAACTTAAAAAATATAGAAAAATATTCATTGCAGGACATAATGGCATGGTAGGATCAGCTATTCATAGATTTGCCATCGCTAATAATTTGGGAAAGAAAATCCTTACTATAAATAAAAATAAATTAAATCTTCTTAATAAAAAGAAAACTTTTAATTATTTAAAAAAAAATAAACCCGATATTGTTTTTATTTGCTCAGCGCAAGTAGGTGGTATTGTTGCTAATAATCAATTTCCAGTAGATTTTCTTCTAAACAATTTAGAAATACAAAATAATCTAATTTCAGGCTCATACCAAGCAGGTATTAAAAAAATAATTTTTTTGGGCTCTTCATGTATTTATCCTAGGGAATATTTTAAAAATAAAAAATTTTTTGATGAAGAAGATATGTTGACAGGAAAACTAGAATTAACAAATGAGCCTTATGCTATCTCAAAAATAGCTGGTATAAAATTGTGTGAAAGTTTTAATCGACAATATGGAACTAAATACAGAAGTATAATTCCATGCAATTTATATGGACCAAATGATAATTACGATTTAATTAATTCGCACGTTATTCCAGCATTATTAAAAAAATTCACAGACGCTAAAAAAAAGAATTTAAATAAAGTAAAAATTTGGGGAACTGGTAAAGTGAAAAGAGAATTTTTACACGTTGATGATTTAGCAAGAGCTGCATTTTATTTATCTTCTATTTCTGAAAAAGAATATAAAAAATTAACCAAAGATCAACAAAGTTTTTTGAATGTTGGTTATGGAAAAGAAATATCAATATTAGAATTGTGTGAACTTATTGCTAGTATTTTGAATTATGATGGAAAACTAATTTTTGACAAAAGCAAACCCGATGGAACAAAATCTAAATTAATTAATAGTAATAAAATTAAAAAATTAGGATGGAAACCTGAAATTCCCTTAAAAGATGGGCTTAAATCAATATTAAAAGATTTTATCAGTTTATGAAAAAAAATAAAAATAAAATTTTTTATGTAGTAATGGGAGGTATTGGTAATCAGTTATTTCAATTTGCTAATGCATACGCTTTTGGTAAGCAAAATGATTATGAAATTTATGCTGAAAAAAAATATGCATTTGTTTCAAACTTTAAATTTAAAAGAAGATATAAATTAAATTATTTGATAAATAATACTAAAACTGTAAATTTAAAAAATCAAATAAATATATTTATTTTTTTTTTATTAAAGAAAGTTGGAATAAATTTTTTATATAATCTATATTTAGAATTTGATCATAAAAGATATAATCCATTAGAAATTACCACAAATGCTAATAATCTTGTATTAATTGGGTATTGGCAAAGTGAGAAATATTTTTTAAATTATTCTAAAGCTATAAATAGCAAAATAAGATTACCTCAAAATGGAACTGTAAAATTTAATTATTTACTTAATTTAATAAATAACTCTAATGCTGTAGCTGTATGTGTAAGAGTTTATGATGAAATATCTAATGATAAATCTTTTGTTGGAGGTGAAGAGCAAATTGATTTTTATAATAGGGGATTTGAGTTCATTAATAAAAGAATTAAAAATCCTAAGTTTTTTATTTTTGCTCAAAAGAAATACGATTTTCTAGAAAAAATTAATTCTAAATCATTATGTCATTTTATTATTGCTGATGATATTGATTTTGATGAAATTTATAATCTTAACTTGATTGTGCATTGTAAATACCATTTAATCTCAAATAGTTCTTATTATTGGTGGGGAGCCTGGTTATCAGAGAAAAGAAATATATCAAAATTAATTATAGCTTCAAAAAAATTTTCAAATAAAGATTGTATACCTTCTAGGTGGACTGTTATTTAATTTCATTTTAGACAAAAAAAACTAATTTTGATTTATTAGTTTATTAATTTTTTTCTTCATTTCTCTAGAAATAATAAATGATCCGTTTTTATTAACATGCATTTCGTCAAGAAATGCATATTTTATATTTGAGAGCGCATCTGATAAATCAATAATATTTTCTTTTTCTAATATTTTTGCATATCCAATATTATAAATATCATTATTATTGGGATAGTATTTTGAAAATTTTGACTTTAATTTACTTGTTAGCTCATCATCAATTATTGTTGTGTAAATCATGGGTTGTAAAAAAAATAAGCAATTAATTGCATTTGCTTCACAGATATTTTCAATAATTTTTTTATAATGCAAGTAATCATTAGCTGCATCTAAAATAGTATTTTTATTAATTTTTTTGTTTTGTATGTGATTGCTTGGTTTATAACCAAATAGTTTTATTAAAATTACTCTCGCAGTTGCACTTTTTTCTATCATTTTATCTAAATAAATTTTAATTGGATTATCAAATTTTTTTTTTGCCCATACGCTCCAGTAAAAATCTTCCTCAGGCTCTCCACCATTATATTTAATAGAATTGAACTCATTTGCCCCATCTAAAAAAACTGCTAAGTCTGGCTTTGCATGTTTCAGCATAATGACAAAGCTAGCAAATTCATTTGACAATCTACTCCCACTTTGAGCAAAATTAATTGAATGAATATTTTTATTATCTTTTATTATTTGCCAGTCTATGGAGGTTAGATAGTTTTTATAGTAGGTATTTTCCATTACCGACCCTCCAAAAAAAGCAATATTGAAAGTATTTTTTGTAAAATGTTTTTTTAAACATTCAAAATTTACTTTTTTATCCTGAAAGCCAATTTTGTGATGCCATGTGGGAATAATTTTTTGCATACAATTCTTGCCAGACCTAGGATGAAAAGATGATAAATTTAAATCTAATTCCTCAATGGTATAACTTTCCCATAATTTTGTTGTATCAATCTCTATTTCTGTATTAGAAAAATAATGATCATAAAATTCAAAGATTATAACCGGGACTATTACGACAGTAATAAAATAAATAAAGTTAAATATTATTTTCATATTTTTAGATTATTAATGTGGATATAAATAAATTAAATATCTACTTTTATAAATATAAATATAATTTTAATTTTATTTGAATAACAATTTTTCTTGAGTTAATTTTTTTAAAGTATATTTAGAAAAATATGACGCGGGGTGGAGCAGCCCGGTAGCTCGTCAGGCTCATAACCTGAAGGTCGCAGGTTC
>Ga0055584_100005067_pt1 | contig 12909 bp, 12 predicted proteins | sample OSDHelmetaG_FD_58716 | JGI IMG/M metagenome (GOLD analysis project Ga0055584, IMG submission 58716) | Pelagic marine sediment microbial communities from the LTER site Helgoland, North Sea, for post-phytoplankton bloom and carbon turnover... | ecosystem: Environmental > Aquatic > Marine >... | reverse complement strand
CCGACGACGACGACGCGGCCGACGACGACGACGCGGCCGACGACGACGACGCCGCCGACGCCTGCGACGAGGCGTTCTTCGTGCGCACCAACGGCTCGGGGGCCGGCCAGCTGCGGCTGTACAACGGCAGCGGCTTCGAGCCCGTCGAGTCCTTCGATCCCCAGGGCAACGGGCAGGTCTACGGCGCGGTCAGCGGCGACTTCACCGGCGACGGCGAGCAGGATTTCATCCTCGAGCGCTACAGCAACAACAACGTCGGCAACGCGCACCTCTACACCCGGACCTGCCCGGCGGGCGGGTTCAACGCGGCCAACGTCACGGGCGGCGGCTTCGACTTTGGCGGGATCGACGACATCTGGGGCGCCGCCGACGTGGACGGCGACAACGACCTCGACGTGATCGGCTGGGACTACAACTCCGGGCTCGGCATCACCTGGCTCAACGGCGGCGACGGGACGAGCTGGACCCGCATCGACAGCGCCTTCGGCCTGACCTTCTGGGATCCGAACAACGACGGCATCCACGAGTCCGTGGGGCTGCCGCCGACGGACGTGACCGGCGACGGGAACGTGGACATCGTCGAATGCCAGCAGGTGCCCGGCCAGAACGAGACCAACTGCCTCGTGCATGCCGGCGACGGCACCGGCGGCTTTGCGGCCGGCTCGACCTTCAGCGTCGACCGGGTGGTCAATGGCTTCGCCTTTGCGGACTTCGACGGCGACGGCGCCGTGGACTTCGTGGGCGGCCTCGACGACGACGGCGACGCCGGGCAGGCCTGGTACTGGCCGGGCTCCGCGTTCGGCCCCAGCGCTTTGCCCACCGGCGCGGGCACCGAGGCCTTCGACCTGCAGGGCGGCGGCAACAACCAGACCGACGCGCCCGGCTACGGCTGGATCTACCCGACGGACATCGACGGCGACGGCGACCCCGACCTCGTCGCGACGGTCATGGACCCCTTCGGCACCGACGACCACACCATGTACCTGCTGACCAACGGGGGCGCGGCGCCCAACGGCGGCATCGCGTGGTCCGACGACGCCATCGGCGACTCCCAGGGGGCCTGGGCGGCGACGCTGACCCAGAGCGGCCTCGGCGTCCCGTAGGGCAGCACCGGCAGAACGAAAGAGGCCCGCGTCGATCGCTCGACGCGGGCCTCTCTACTTGGGGCGGGTCCGCTTGTCGCGGCCTACGGGTTGTAGTTCCCCGACAGGACGTGGCGGCTGATGATGAGCCGCTGGATCTGGGACGTTCCTTCGTAGATCTGGAAGACCTTCGCGTCGCGCATGAGCTTCTCCACGGGGTACTCGTTGGAGAACCCGTAGCCGCCGAAGACCTGCACCGCGTTGGTGGCGATCTCCATGGCGGTGTCGGCGGCGAACGCCTTGGCCATGGACGCGTACAGCGTGTTGCGGCGGCCGGCGTCGATCTCCGCGCAGGACTTCCACACCAGGTTGCGGGCGGCCTCGGTCTTCATGGCCATCTCGGCGATCATGAAGGCGATGGCCTGGTGCTTGGCGATGGGCTTGCCCATCGTCTCGCGCTGGTTGGCGTACTGGATGGACTCGTGCAGCGCGCGCTGGGACAGGCCCACCGCGGCGGCGGAGACCATGGGCCGCGTGCGGTCGAACGCCGACATGGCGATCTTGAAGCCGAAGCCGACATCGCCCAGGCGGTTGGCGTCGGGGACGACCACGTCGTCGAAGGTCAGGGCGCGCGTGTCGCTGCACCGCTGGCCCATGTTGTGCTCCTTGGCGCCCACGGTGATGCCGGGGCTGTCGGCGTCCATGATGAAGCCGGTGAAGGCGGAGCCGGCGCCCGCGTCGGGGTCGGTCTTGGCCAGGACGAAGTACCAGTTGGCCACGGAGCCATTGGTGATCCACATCTTGCTGCCGTTGATGACCCAGTCGTCGCCCTTCTTGACGGCGGTCGTGCGGGCGGCGGCGACGTCGGAGCCGGCGCCGGGCTCGGTCACGGCGTAGGCAGCGAAGAGCGGGGCATCGGTCATGCGCCCCAGGTACTTCTTCTTCTGGGCGTCGTTGCCGGCGACGATGACCGGCGCTTCGGCCAGGCCGTTGGCCTCCATGGCGGTTCCGATGCCGGTGCAGCCCCAGGCCATCTCTTCGGCGATGAGCGCGCCGTCGGTCACGTGCAGGCCCAGCCCACCGCAGTCCTCGGGGATGTGGGTGTTCATGAGGCCGGTCTCCCAGGCCTTCTCCAACACGGGGCGGGGGTACTCCGCGGTGCGGTCGTACTCGGCCGCCACCGGGGCGATCTCGTTGCGGGAGAACTCACGCGCGAGCGTCTGAATCTCCTTCTGCATGTCGGTCAACTCGAAGCTGATCATGGGGCGCCTTTCGCCTGCGAGGGTCGTGATCGGGGCGGCAGATCTAGCAGCGATCGGCTCCGCGGGGCAGGGGAGGGGGCATGGCCGGGCCGGTCAGCCGAACGGACAGGGCCGGCCGGGGCCCGATCCCCCGGGCAGGCAGGTCGCACGGTTCCAGGTGAGGGCCTCGCGCCCTGCCGGCGCCCCACGGCGGGGGCTCCCGGAGCCAACGAATGTCAGGGTTTGCGAAAAGAAACGACCCGGTTTCCCTCCCTGGTGCGTTCTACCGGGCAGGAACCTGCATGGCCGGGAGGCTTCATTGGAATCATTCTAAAGAAGGGAAACCTTCGGCCTTGCTGGGTGTCGGTATTCACAAGAGGGACCGATCGGGCGAGCAGCAGCCCGGCCGGTTGGTCCAAAGCGGGCAACAGGCCCGAGCAAGACGGTGCAAACCGGAATCGGACTGAAACCTTTTCGGTCCCTGGCGCGTACTGAGAACACGGGGGGGCGATGAAGCCGACCCCAGGAGGCGAGAACCATGGGACGTGAGCGCGACGATGCCCTCCGCCTGTACTACAGCTCCGTGCAGGCTCACCCGGTCTTGACGGCCGAACAGGAAATCGACCTGAGCCGACGGTGGCTCAACGACGGTGACCGCAAGGCCGCCGACAAGCTGGTCATGTCGAACATGCGCGCGGTCATCAAGATCTCGTCCGAGTTCGCCAACCAGCATGTCCCGTTCGCCGACCTGATTCAGGAAGGCACGATGGGGCTGCTCAAGGCCGTCGATCGGTACGACCCCGAGCGTGGGGTCCGATTCCTGAGCTACGCGGCGTGGTGGATCCGCGCCTACATTCGCGACTACCTGCTGCGCACCCGCAGCCTCGTGCGGCTGGGCACCACCCAGCGGCAGCGCACGGTCTACTCCCGCCTCGGCAAGGCGCGGGCGGCGGCCGAGCGCGAAGGACTGCGCGGCGAAGCGAAGATGAAGCGGCTCGAAGAGCTCATCGGCGTCGACCGGGAGACCATCGTGTCGATGGCCGGCCGGCTCGGTGGCTACGACGTGTCGCTGGACCAGCCCGTCGGCGGAGACGAAGAGAGCGCCCCGCGCGCGAACTTCATCCCCGGCGATGGCCCGACCCCCGAGCAGGAGCTCGGCGAGTTCGAGGAGAACACGATGAACCGCCTGAACCTTCGGGCGGCCATCTCGACTCTCCCCGCGCGCGAGCAGGAGATCATCCAGCGCCGGCACCTCGCTGAGGATCCGGAAACCCTGCAGGAGGTCGGTGTGGACCTGGGCATCTCGCGCGAGCGGGTGCGTCAGCTCGAAGTGCGGGCGCTGCGGCGCATGCGCGAGTGGCTGGCGGCCGAAGGGCACATCGCCGCGGCGGCGTGACGAAGACGTGGGTCGGCCCGGCAACGGGTCGGCCCCAGGAGACAGGGTTGGCCCGGCAACGGGTCGGCCCCAGGAGACGGGTCCTCCCCCGGGGGGGCCCAAAGGACTGCGAGGCCTCGGGGTGGCATCATCCCGGGGCCTCGCTGCTTGGAGCCCGCGCTTGTCCATCTCCATCGTCCGGCTCGGAGTCATCGGCTACGCCGAGGCGTTCGCGCTGCAAAAGGCGCTGGGCGAAGCCCGGCGCGCCGGCGACGTCGAGGACACCCTGCTGTTGTTGCAGCACCCGCCGACCATCACCCACTCCCATACGGGCCGCGGGCGCGAGAACCTGGTGGCGAGCCCGGAGGTGTTGGCCGCGCGGGGCGTCGTCGTGGAGCCCACGGACCGCGGTGGCAACATCACGTTCCACGGCCCCGGCCAGCTCGTCGCCTACCCCGTGCTCCAGTTGGGCGACGGCGAGCAGGACCTGCACGGCTACCTGCGCCGGCTGGAGGAGGTCATCCTGTCGGTCTGCGCGGAGTTCGGCTTCGACGGCGCGCGGGTGCCCGGACGGACCGGCATCTGGCGTCCCGACGGCAGCGCGAAGATCGCCGCCATCGGCGTGCACACCTCGCGCTGGGTGACCCGCCACGGCTTCGCGCTGAACGTGGACGTGGACCTGAGCTTCTTCGACCTCATCGTCCCGTGCGGCATCGGCGACGCCGGCGTGACGTCCCTGGCGGCGGAGGTGGGTGCCGCCGACTTCGACGCCGTCGAAGACGCCGTGGGGCTGCGATTTGCCGCGGTGTTCGACCGGGTGGTGTCGCGCCCGTCGGCTGCGCTGAGTACCCTCCTTCGCTCCTTCCCGGGGGCTGCTCCCCAAGCCGAGGCGTCCTGACCATGGCCACCGAGATCCGCCTGCCCCAGCTCGGGGAGTCCATCGCCGAAGGCACCATCGTCCGCTGGCTCAAGGCCGTGGGCGACGACGTGGCCCGCGACGACGACCTCGTGCTCGTCAGCACCGACAAGATCGAGACCGAGCTGCCGGCCCCCGCCGGCGGCGTGCTGCTCGCGGTGTTCGCCCGCGAAGGGGAACTCGTGCGCGTGGGCGACGTCATCGCGGTCGTCGGGGAGGCCGGTGAGGCCGTGCCCGACGGGGCGGGGTCCGAGGCGGCGGCGCCGGTGGCCCCGGCGGCGACGCCGGCCTCGGCTGGCTCCGCGGCGGTTGCCACGCCGGCGACTCCGGTTTCGGCCGGGGCGGCGCCGGTGGATCCCGTCGACTGGAACCGGAAGCACCGGGACGGCGGCGACCCCAAGCTCTTTGTTTCGCCGGCGGTTCGCCGGTTGGTGCGGGAGCACGACGTCGACCTGGGGCGGGTGGCGGGCACCGGGGCGGGCGGACGCATCACGCGCGGCGACGTGCTCGCGGCGGTGGAGGCGGGTCTGGGAGGCAGCGGCTTCGTCGCGCCGCCCGCCGGCTACACGCCGGGGCTGCGGATGCCCGCGGGCGGCTTCAAGTCCGGGATGGTGCCCTTCGACCCGGGCACGCCCGAGCGCTACGCCCCCCAGGTCTACGACGGGGACGAAGTGCAGCCGCTGTCGGCCATGGGCCGAGCCATGGCCGAGCACATGGCGTGGACCTGGTGGCGCTCGCCCCACGTGTCCACGATCGTCGAAGTCGACATGAGCGCCGTCGCCGCGGTGCGCGGGGCCTGGAAGCCGGGGGCCGGGCCCAAGCCCAGCTACACCGCGTTTGTGGCCACCGCCCTGGCCCGCGCCCTGGACCGCCACCGCGGCTTCAACTCGTCGCTGTCGGGCACCGACCGCATCGTGCACCGCTCCGTGAACCTGGGCGTCGCCGTGGCTCGGGCGGACGGGGGCCTCCTGGTGCCCGTCCTGCGCGACGCCGCGGGGCTGTCGCTGGGGCAGTTGACCCACCGCCTGGCGGACGTCGCCGAGCGGGCCCGAGGCGGCGGGATCACGGGCGCCGACCTGGCCGGCGGCACGTTCACCCTCACGAACGTGGGCAGCAACGGCAACCTGGCGTCGATGCCGCTCATCAACCAGCCCCAGTGCGCCATCCTCGCCATCGGCGCCGTACAGAAGCGCGTCGTGGTGGTCCAGCAGGGCGGCGCCGACGCCATCGCGATCCGGCCGATGATGTACGTCACGCTGACCTACGACCACCGGGTCAACGACGGGGCCGCCTCGGGGCGCTTCTTGCGGGACCTGCGCACCTCGCTGGAGGCCTGGGACGAGGCCCCTTGAGGTTCCCAGCGGGTTCGGGCCCGGTCCTGCTGACGGGCTTCGAGCCCTTTGGGGGCTGGCCTCGCAACCCCTCGGCGGACGCGGCGCTGACCGCCGCCGCCCGACTTCGTGGGCGCGGCGCCCTGGCGCTCGCGCGCGTTCTGCCCGTCGAACTGGCCCGCGCGCCCGACCTGCTGCGTTCGCTGGTCGCCGAGCACCGGCCCCGGGCGGTGGTCTGCGCGGGGCTGCACGGTCGCGCCACGGTCGTGCGGGTGGAGCGCCGGGCGGCCAACGAGGCCCGCTTCGCCATCCCCGACAACGCGGGGCGGTGCGCCGACGGGGAACCGCTGGAGCTCGGGGCAGGGGACCGCGCGGTCGAAGTCGACGGTCTGGTGGCGTGCCTCGCGGCCGGTGGGGTGCCGGCGACCGGCTCGGACGACGCGGGGCGCTACCTCTGCAACGCGGTGTTCTTCGCGGCCCTGGGGCTCGGCCTGCCGGCGGCGTTCCTGCACCTGCCGCCGCCCCCGGGGCTGCGGCCCGACGGCGCCACGGAGCACGGGGCCGCGACCGAGGGCGACCTGGCCCCCGATCTGCTCGCCCGCGCCATGGTGCTCGCCGCGGGCTACCTTTGCGTCCCGTGACCCGCTGGCTCCCGCTCCTGCTGCTGCTCGCCCCCCTGGGCTGCAAGCTCCCCGACCCGGTCCCCCGGGTCGCCAAGCCCCTGCCGTCGGCGGCGACGCCCGCGCCGGTCGCCGAGCCCACGCCGCCGCCCGGGCCCCCGTCGGCCGCCGTCTTGATGGCGGAGCTGCCGCCGGCCATCGAGCGCCTGGAGTTGTCCTGGCGCGCCGTGCAGACCAGCCTCGCCGAGACGGAGCGGGCGCTCGCCGCGGTGCCCGCCGGCGGCCCCGAGGCGGCGTCCCTGGCCGAGCACGCCGCAAGGCTGGCCGCCGAGGCTGCCGCGTTGGCCGACGAAGCCGAAGCCCTGCGCGAGTCGACCCGGCAGCTCAAGGCGCTGTCGGCCCGGTGAGCCCGCTGCGCGTCGACTGGCCGGGGTGGGGGACCTTCCGCCTCCAGGGCGAGGGCCTGCCCTCGGTCGTCATCGACCCGTGCTTCTCGCGGCTCCTCGACGACCCCGCCGGCACCGAGGCCCACGCCCGGGCCGACGTGATCCTGCTTACGCACGGCCACCACGAGCACATCCGCGACGCCCACCGCGCGCTGCGGCAAGGCGGCGCCCCCGTGCTCGCGCCGCCCCAGGTCATCGACTTCCTGGTCCGCCGTCGCCGGGTGCCGCGCTCGCGGTTCGTGAGCGTCGAGCCGGGCGACCGCATCGAGCTGGAGGGCCTCACGGTCACGGCCCGGGGCTTCCCCCACCTGGAGAAGCACGACGTCGGCGGCAAGCTGGAGGTCCTGCGGGACAACCACCTGGGCGGCGCGTTCGGCATTCTCGCTCGCTACGGGCTGCGGGTGGCGTTCAGCTACGCCGTCATCGCCGGACAGCCCGATGGCGGGCCGTTCCTGGCCTACGACCTCGAGTTCCACGACGGCCCGCGGGTCTTCGTGAGCTGCGAGGCGTTCACGGAGCTGCTCGACGCGTCGGCGCCAGCGACCTGGGCGGCAGGGCGGCCCATCGATCTGGCGCTCGTCGGCGTCGAGAGCGGCCAGGAAGCCCACGCGGCGGCCCACACGGCGGCCCTGGCGCCCCGGCGGGCCATCGGCGCGGCCGTGCACGGGCCCTTTGAGCGCTTCTACGGCAAGCCCACGGTGGTTGGGGAACGGTGGGTGGCCGGCGACCCGCAGCGGCAGTTCTGGGTGCCCGGCACGGCGGCGGAACTCACGCTGTAGCGCGGTCTCGCGGGACTCACGACTACTTCTTGGGGAGCACCGGCGGCTGAGCGACCCAGTTCGTGAGCCGGCCCCGCGCGCCGTCCCGGGCCACCAGCTCCAGGCGCACCTCACGCACGGCGTACAGGGCCTTGACGTTGCCCCCCTTGGGCATGCGCAGCCGAACCGTGAGTGTGTACTGGCCCGGCACGGGCTTGAACCTCACGGCGGGCTGGGAAGGGACGAGTCCGAAGCCGTCGGGCTGGACCGCTCCGGCGGCGTCGAAGGTGACGGAGATCGTGTTGGCTTCCTTGTCCTCGCCGATGATCTTGCGCTCGGTGATCGGCACGGTGACGACGGTCTTCTCGGTGCCCGAGGGCCCTTCCACCACGACGTCGATGAGCCCGTGGTACTTCACGTCCCGCCGGGCCCAGCCCATGAGCTTGGCGGGGTCCGTCACGATGGCGACCGACACCTTGTGAGCGGGGCCGGCCTCCTTGGCGGTGGCGGTCCACGAGAGGATCTCGCCCTCCTTGCCCCGAGGGCGTTGGCTGAGTTCGCTCACGGTGGACTGAGCGCAGCCCGTGAGCAGGAAGACGAGCAAGATCGAAAGGAGGCGGAGACTCACAGCCTCGATGGTGGCACGTGAGTCGAGGACTCTCAACGGATCACACGCGTTTGTGCTTGACCACGTGGTAACTCGCGTCTACGTTCGCGCCAGCAATCACGGCTCACGCCCACCGGCGTGAGCGGGGGTCACGCGATGGACATCCTGGCCAGTTACCTCAAGTCAGCCCTCAGCGACGGCCTCATCCCGCATATGCGTGAGCCGGTCGAAGATGTGTTCGCACAAGTCGTGCAGAACAAGGGGCTGCCCACCCGGCACGACTTCCGTGAGCTGCGCAATCGGGTCGACATGCTCGACTACAACACGCGTGAGGTGACGAAGTCCCTGCACCAGGTGAAGGGGCGTCTCAAGCGCACGCGTGAGCTCCTGGAAAGCCTCAGCTGATTCCTGGCGCCGGCCCCCTCGGCGAGGGGTCGGGACACGCCGCAGATCGTCGACGGCGCAGAGCGCCACGGAGCGAACGTGAGCGGATTCCTCGGTTTCCTCGTCGGCGGCCTCGCCGACCGTCTGATCCCCGTCCTGCAGACCCCCGTCGAAGACATCATCTACGAGGTGCTCGACCAGAAGGGCCTGCCGACCCGCGCTGAGGTGCGGGACCTGCGCAACAAGCTCGACCGGCTCGAGAAGACGCTGGGCGACCTGACGACGTCCTTCGAGACCCTCAACGACGAGGTCGGACGCGCCCTGGACGCGGCCGAGCGCCTGGCCGAAGCCGGCGCCGCCCCCGCGCCGAAGGCTGCCAAGGCAAAGGCCGTGCCCACCGCCACCGCCGTGCCCAAGGGCAAGACCGGGGCCGGGTGCAAGGTCGACGGCTGCGGCACCCCGGTGCGCGCCAAGGGCTTCTGCGGCAAGCACTACCAGAAGTGGAAGCGCGGCACGCTCGACGGCTACGTCGCCGCCGACGGCACGACGATCCACGAGAACGTCCACTACCGCGTCGAAGAGGCCGTGGCCGGCCAGCCCGTCATGACCCGCTACGAGGGCGACGAGGTCATCTTCCTGATGCCCGAGTCCGACGGCCGGGAGATCCGCCACAAGGTCAACGACGTCCGCATCGACTGACGGACGGCGGTGGCCGGGCATACTTCGCGGGTGAGTACCCCCAAGCCCGGTCCCGAGTGGCTCATTCAGACGTCCGACGGCGAGACCCGTTGGACGTCCAAGAAGCTGCGCAAGCGCATCCTCGAACGAGAGGTCTCGGGAGAGGAGCTGGTGCGTCGGCTCGACGAGCCCGACGACGGCTTGCGCCCCCTGCACACCCTGCCGCTCTACCAGCAGCTGCTGGGCCTCTCCCCCGAGGCCGCGGCCCTGGAGACGGCCGCCCGTCGCACGCGGGGCCTGCTGGCCCACGGCGCGGCGTTCGTGGCGGTGGGTGCGCTCACCGGCTTCCCGTGGTGGCTGATCTTCTGGGGGCTGGGCCTCTTCTCCCACCTGACGCGCACGCTCCCGTCGGTGCGGCGGCTCCAGGACAGCGGCCGGGCCTGGCGGGCGTTGGTGGGGGACCACAGCGCCGCCTCGGTGTCCGCGCCCGCGGAGTCGGAGCCTTCGGCCGAGCCGGCCGGGGAGTCGGTGCTGCCCGACGCCGCGGCCGCCGACTGGGACGCACTGCGGCCGCTGCTGGCGTCGCTGCCGGAGCCCACCCAGGCGGCCTTGACCGGAGCCCACGAGCAGCTGGTGGCGCTGCACGGCCGCGCGGCGGAGCTGGACGCCCTGCTCGCCGAGGAGAGCCCCGAGAGCCTGGACGCCCAGGCCGCGGAACTCGAGGTGGACCTGGCTTCGGCCCCCGACGACCGCACCCGGGAGCTGGTCGAGCAGTCGGCTCGCGCCTTGGAGGCCCGCCGGGAGGCGGTCGAGGAGCTCCGCGCCGCCCAGCTGAGGGTGCGAGCCCAGAGCCGGGCCATCGGTCACCAGCTGCGCAGCGCCCGCCTGGCGCTGGCCGGCCGGGGCTTGGACGCTGAGCCGGCGAAGCTGCAGGAGGTGCTCGACGGGCTCGCCGAGCAGAGCCGCTCGACCGACGAGCTGGAAGAGACGCTGGCCGCTGCCCGCCGCGCCCGGGCGGCTCAGCGGAGCTGAGGCTCGACCTGGCTCAGCGCCGGCGCCGCCAGGCGAGGAGCGGCAGCAGGAGCAACCCGCCCGGGGCCGCCGCCACCGAGCTGCTGCAGTCGTTGCAGGCCGTGCCCGCCGCGTCGTCGTCGTCGTCGTCTCCGGACAGGCCGGGGTCGATCCAGATGTCGCCTTCGACCGTGATCTCCGCGTTGGCGTAGCCCTGCACGGTGCCGGTCTGGCGCGAGGCGACCGAGAAGTAGTAGGTGGCGCCCGGCTCGAGGGCCGGGAGGCCGTCGACGCCGCCGTCGGCGATGCTGCCGTCGGGCAGCACCTCGATGGTGAAGTCGCCGCCGCTGCCCTCGACCGCGAAGTCGAAGTCCGTCGGCACGGGCACGTTGAACTGCCCGAACCCCGTGTTCACCGCCACCTGCTCGTGCCAGATGGGCTCGCCGCGGCGGACGTAGAGCATGTAGGCCACGTTGGCGTTGGAGGTCAGCCAGTTGGTGATCTTGAGGCGCACGCGCCCGGCATCCGCGGGGGCGTCGAGGCTGTACTGCGCACCGACGGGCAGGTTCACGTCGCCGAACCATCCGGGGTGGATGAGCAGCTGAGTCGACACGACGCCGCCGTCGAGGGCGATGACGCGGCCACAGCCGATGACGCCGCTGCGAGTCCCCAACTCGATGATCGCGTCGTGGGCCTCCTGGCTGATGCTGTCGGCGTCGAACAGGTCGTCGGCGGCGTCCTGCAGCGCCTGGCCCGCCTCTTCCCAGTTGACCCCGTCGGGGAAGCCAGTGATGGCGCCGTAGAAGAGGTCGGCGGTCAGCTCCGCGCCGATGTCCGGGTGGTCGGTCATGGCCCAGCCCAGGCTCGCCCAGACCTCGCCGTCGCGGTGCGACTCGCCGTACAGGTCCTCGGGGCAGTGGCGCAGCTCCGTCAGGTCGCGCACGGGGCGGTTGGACAGGGGGCCGTAGAAGCCACGCCCGGCGTACTCGCCCAGCAGGGGGTCTTCGGTCTGCACGATCGCAAGCACGTCGGCGCTGCCTTCGTTGAGCCCGCCGCTCGCCCAGTCCAGGCCGTACTCGTCGCTGCCGATGAAGCTGGTGCTGACGATTTGGCCGAAAACCGAGTGCATGAACTCGTGGTAGATGACGTCGGCGTCGTAGGCGAAGTCGACCAGGTTGGCCATGCCGAACGCCACCTCGCCGCGCCCGTCGCCGTCGAAGTCCCCGAAGAACGCGTTGGAGACCTCGAAGTTCACCAGCCCTTCCATGGGGCTGAAGTGCTCGAAGCCCTGCTCCGTGGCGAACCAGTGGCTGATGTAGTCGAGGTGGTAGTACATCATCACCTCGGCGAAGGGATCGACGAGCTCCGAGGGGTCCGCCGAGAACAGGTAGTCGCCGTTGGCGTCGGGTAGCGCGTACTTCGTCTTCTCGGTGCAGGTGTCCTGGCCCTGGTTGTTGCTGACCTGGGTGCACGAGTTCACGAACGCGTAGGTGCCCTGCATGCCGTCAAAGGCCTGAGACAGGCGCGGCAGCTCGACCTGGACCTGCTCGGAGACGATGGGGTTCTCGGGGTAGATGATCCCTTCGGCCGAGTGCATCGTCGGGCCCCACCGGAGCACCGCCCCGGTCTGGGCGTCCACGACGAACTCCCAGGCGCCCACGGGCTCGGCGGCACTGACGTCCACACGCCAGGCGAGGGTCAGGCCGTCGCTCGCGTCCACCGCCAACGACGCCCGCGCCGGCCAGAGTTGCCCGCTGCCGTACGCCGTGTTGACCAGCGCCTGGGCCAGGGTCGTGGCCACGGCCGCCGGCACCGTCGGGGTGACGTCCATGAGGACCCCCGCGACCGGCTCGCCCTGGACCCGCCGCAGCGCGCCGTCGAGGCCGTAGCTCAGCACCACCTCTTCGCCGATGACCGGGAGCCCCTGGACGAACTGCTCCAGCCGCACCCGCGTCCCGCCGGCCCAGGAAAAGGTCCGCCGAGGCTCCAGCGTGACGGCCTCGGGGAAGTCGATGCCGCCGGTGGTCGCCTGGGCGTCGATCCACTGTTCCGCGGCCGCCTCCAGATCGACGGTCAGGTCGGCGGCGGCGAGGGAGGGAACAAGCAGGGCAGCGAGGAGCAGGGAACGCATGGGCGGGACGTCTCCGGCGCGGCCCCGTCGTTGCAACTGGGAGCCGCGCGTGGTCGGTTGAATACATGCCAAACGGAGGGATCGCCAGGGCCTCCGTTGACTCGGACGGACGCAGTAGGCCAGCCTGTTCCGACCATGGCTGACGCGCGCGAGGACATGATCGACTTCCTGGGCACCGTTCCGGGCTTCAACACCCTGGATCGAGAGGACCTCGCGGAGGTCATCTCGGCGGCGGAGCCCCGCACGCTCAGCGACGGGGAGTTCTTGATTCGCCGCGGCGACATGGGCGACTTCATGGCCGTCGTGCACAAGGGCCGCGTCAAGGTGCC
>Ga0055584_100005066_pt1 | contig 12913 bp, 13 predicted proteins | sample OSDHelmetaG_FD_58716 | JGI IMG/M metagenome (GOLD analysis project Ga0055584, IMG submission 58716) | Pelagic marine sediment microbial communities from the LTER site Helgoland, North Sea, for post-phytoplankton bloom and carbon turnover... | ecosystem: Environmental > Aquatic > Marine >... | reverse complement strand
CGATGAAAGGAAGTATTTCAGACCTGATGCAACAGGCACAAAAAATGCAAGCCGATATGCAAAAAGCGCAGGAAGAATTGGCCGGCGCTGAAGTGACCGGGGAATCTGGTGCGGGGCTTGTCTCTGTGGTGATGACCGGACGCCACGATGTGAAACGCGTCAGCATAGATGACGCGGTGCTTACTGAGAGCAAGGAGGTGCTGGAGGATTTACTGGCCGCTGCGGTGAACGATGCCGTGCGTAAAGTCGAATCACACAACCGTGAAGCCATGTCCGGACTGGCCGGCGGATTAAATCTGCCCGCCGGTTTCAAAATGCCTTTTTAAAAAGCTGTCTAGACTCCTATGAACTATAGTCCGGCATTGGAAAACCTGATTGAAGCCCTGCGCTGTCTGCCCGGAGTGGGCCCCAAGTCTGCCCAGCGTATGACGCTGCATTTACTGGAGCGTGATCGGGAGGGTGCAACTGCGTTGGCTGAGGCCCTGCAAGTCGCAGTGGAGCGGGTAGATCACTGTAGCCGTTGCCGTAACCTGACCGAGCTGGAGGTGTGCGAAATATGTGCCGATAGCCGACGCGACGCGACCACCATCTGTGTGGTGGAAACCCCCGGTGACGTCCTGGCAGTCGAGCAAAGCGGCAGTTTCCGTGGTATCTATTTTGTATTGATGGGTCATTTGTCACCCATCGACGGTATTGGTCCGGCTGAAATAGGGCTGGATCGCTTTTATCAGCGCGTGCTGGATGAGGGCATTGAGGAAGTCATCCTTGCGACCAACCCCACCGTGGAAGGCGAAGCCACGGCCTACTACCTCACGGATATGCTGCACCCTGAGGGTGTAAAGGTTTCGCGCATTGCGCACGGTGTGCCGTTGGGCGGTGAGCTTGAATATGTGGATGGATCAACACTGGCTCACGCCTTTTCCGGCCGCAGGCTGATGGAGTAATTGATGGATTGGAAACTGGTTGAATCAGATGCTGCGCTGCACGAGCTGCTGGCACTGGCAGACGGCTGTGAAGCGGTGATGGTCGATACCGAATTTATGCGCCGCAACACGTTTTACCCACAGGTGGCATTGTTGCAATTGTGCTTTGCTTCCGGGCCGGCCTCTGAGTGTGCCTGGTTGATAGACCCCCTGCAGATTGAAGACCCCTCACCAGTGGCGGAACTTTTGTCCAACCCTGCGGTGCTCAAGGTCCTGCATTCCGCCAGTGAAGACCTGGAAGTATTCCAGCGCTGGCTAGGAGTGATGCCGCAGCCCATGTTTGACACCCAGCGGGCCGCTGCACTGCTGGGAGTGGGTTTTGGCATGGGGTACGCGGGTCTGGTTGACACTATTTGCGATGTCGAACTGAGCAAGGGTGAAACACGCTCAGACTGGCTGCAGAGGCCGCTAACACTTTCCCAGTGTGATTATGCCGCCCAGGACGTGAGCTGGTTGCTGCGCGTGTGGCAATCATTAAATAGCCAATGCATCGAGCAGGAAAAACTGCATTGGGTTCTGGCGGATGGCACCGATGTGACGCGTGCACCGGTTAATGGCGCGAATTATTATCAGCGTATCAAAACTGCATGGAAACTGTCTCCGAGACAACTGGGCGCGCTGGTTTCTATTTGCGACTGGCGCGAGAAAACAGCGCGTAGCCGGGATAAACCGCGCAGCTGGATAATTGACGACAAAGCCTGCCTGGAGCTGGCGCAGTATGACCCGGATTCGCACACGGCACTGCGTGAACAGGTGGATTTACCTGTGCCGGCTTTGCGTCGCTACGGTGACGAGTTACTGGCCGTGTTGGCTTTACAACGAGAGGTGCTGGACGAGCAGTTGCCGGCGCGCCTGCCGCCACCATTGGATGCGCGGCAGCGCGGTATTTTGAAAAAACTAAAAGCGCACGTTCGTGCCATCGGTGAAACGCTGAATGCCGCCCCTGAAGCCTTACTGCAGAGTAAGGACTACGAACTGCTGTTACGCAGTGTGCAGGATGAGTCACTGGAGACGCCTGTGCACTGGCAGGGTTGGCGCGCAGCGCAGGTGATAGCGCCATTGCAGAGTTTGCTGGGAGAAATTGGGTGAGCCGGTTGTTGTGCCAGATCTACAGGAGCTCGCGTAAGCAGGAAATGTACCTGTACGTTGAAAAAACGCGCGGTGTGGTGGACGTACCCGAGACCTTGATGCAGCAGTTCGGAGAGCCAGAAAAGGTCATGCTGCTGATGCTGGATAGTGAGCGTAAGCTGGCCAGGGCAGATGTCAGCGAAGTGATGTCGTGCATTGCCGATCAGGGTTTCTACCTGCAAATGCCCCCTACAGCGGCCCAGTTGCTGCGCCGGGATGGCACGGGTGAGTGACTGGTTCAACAGTAAGCCTCTGGATGAACTGAATGCGCAGCAGTGGGAAGCGCTGTGCGACGGTTGTGCCAAATGCTGCCTGCACAAACTGGAGGATGCAGACAGCGGCGAGGTGTTCTATACCAAGGTGCGCTGCCGCTACCTGGATGAAGAAACCTGCCGCTGTACTGACTATGCCAATCGTTCAGTTCAGGTCCCCAATTGTATTCATCTGCGGCCTGAAAATCTGCAGGAGCTGGCCTGGCTCCCGAGTACCTGTGCCTACCGCCTGCGCTTCGAAAGCAAGCCTTTGCCAGCCTGGCACCCGCTGGTCAGCGGCAGCCGCGAGGCTATGTATAGCGCCGGGGTGGCGATACGGGGGCGCTCAATATCCGATGAACACGTACACCCGGATGGCTACGAAGAACATATCGTGCACTGGGTAGAATAGGAGATACAGCATGCTGAGTGAGGAATCCTACCTAATGGCCCTATATGCCTATACGGGTGCGGCAGCCTTGATGTTGCTATGCCTGGCCTGGTGGCTGGGACGCAGTTGGCGGGCAGGGTGGGCAGCGCTGGCGGTGCTGCTGGCTGCAGCGTTACTGTTAACGCCCGCCTATCCTAAAGAGGGTGTATCCACCATGGCCCCGGCTCTAATTGTGGCTGGATTTCAATTGTTCACTGAAGGCTACGAAGCTTCGCTACACGCCTTGAGGCCACTTGGCATTGCCTGCGGTCTGGCTGTCGTTTTGGCGCTGCTGTTGCGTCTCAGTGTTTTTCGCCCGCGTAAAGCACCCGCTGCACCACCGGGGCGACCAGCCCCTAAAGCCAGCTGAGCCCGGTTGCCATGACCTGCCGCAGTCTGTAATCTGTGCGGCTTTCGAATTTTCAATGAGTAGACATAGATGAAGAAATTTCAGGGAACAGAACGCTACGTCGCCACTGACGACTTGCGCATGGCAGTTAACGCGGCGGTGACGCTTGAGCGCCCCCTGTTGATCAAGGGTGAGCCCGGTACCGGTAAGACCATGCTGGCCGAGGAAGTGGCCCAGGGCCTGGGGATGCGCCTGATCCAGTGGCACATCAAATCCACCACCAAAGCCCAGCAGGGTCTTTATGAGTACGATGCAGTGTCGCGTCTGCGTGATTCCCAGTTAGGCGACGAGAAAGTGCATGACATCGCAAACTACATCAAACGCGGTAAGCTGTGGGAAGCATTTGACGCGGATGAGCAGGTGGTTCTGCTGATCGACGAGGTGGATAAGGCCGATATCGAATTCCCCAACGATTTGTTGGTGGAGCTGGACCGCATGGAGTTCTTCGTTTACGAAACCGGGGAAACCATCAAGGCCAGGCAGCGACCTATTATCATCATCACCAGTAATAACGAGAAAGAGTTGCCGGACGCCTTCCTGCGTCGTTGTTTCTTTCACTTCATCAATTTTCCGGATCGCGACACCATGCGTGAAATTGTGGATGTGCATTATCCCAATATTGCCAAGGACCTGGTGCAGGATGCCATGGAAGTATTCTTCGATGTGCGCGCGATACCCGGTTTGAAGAAGAAGCCTTCGACGTCTGAGCTGATCGACTGGCTGAAATTGCTGCTGGCCGACGATATCCCCGACGAAATCCTCAAGGACCGGGATCAGAGCAAAGCAATACCACCCTTGTATGGTGCCTTGTTGAAAAATGAGCAGGATGTACATTTGCTGGAACGTCTGGCGTTCATGCACCGCCGTGAGAGCCGTTGATTCATGCTGATTAACTTCTTTCAAGGGCTGCGTGACGCGGGAGTGCCGGTCACCCCCCGCGAGCTGCTGGACGTGATGGAAGGGCTGCAGCAGCATGTGGTATTTGCCAGCATGGACGATTTCTATTTTTTCAGCCGCACCTGCATGGTCAAGGATGAAAAATATTTCGATCGTTTTGACAAGGCATTTGGCGCGCACTTCAAGGACCTTGAGGCTCTGGACGACGTGATCGAGGCGTTGATTCCGGACGACTGGTTGCGCTCGGAATTCCTGAAAAACCTGACCGATGAGGAAAAGGAAAAAATCGAGTCGCTGGGTGGCCTCGAGAAGCTGATTGAGCAGTTCAAGGAGCGCCTTGAAGAACAGAAAGAGCGTCACCAGGGCGGTAATAAGTGGATCGGTACCGGCGGCACCTCGCCTTTTGGGCAGGAAGGCTATCACCCTGAAGGTATTCGTGTGGGGCCTAACGGACGCAATAAAAAAGCGGTCAAGGTCTGGGATAAGCGCGATTTTAAGAACCTGGATGACAGCGTAGAGCTCGGTACGCGCAATATCAAAGTGGCGATGCGTCGCCTGCGCAAGTTTGCTCGCACCGGTGCGGCAGATGAACTGGACCTGGACGATACCATCAGTTCAACAGCTCGAAATGCGGGCTTTTTGGACATCAAAATGGTACCCGAACGGCACAATGCAGTAAAAGTGCTGCTGTTTTTTGATGTGGGTGGGTCCATGGATCCACATGTGAAGGTCTGCGAGGAACTGTTCTCTGCGGCACGCACAGAATTCAAGCACATGGAGTATTTCTACTTCCACAATTTCCTTTACGAGAGCGTTTGGCGCAACAATATTCGCCGCCATAACGAGCGCATGCAGCTGTTGGACATCTTGCATAAATACAGCCATGACTACAAAGTGATTTTTGTCGGGGACGCCTCCATGTCTCCCTATGAAATTGTGCAGCCAGGCGGTTCCGTGGAGCACTGGAATGAGGAAGCCGGCGAACTGTGGATGCGGCGTTTACAAGAAGTTTACGATAAGGTGATCTGGATTAATCCTGTACCTGAAGATGAGTGGCAGTACACACAGTCGGTGTCCATCACCCATCAATTGCTGGAGGGTCACATGTATCCGTTGACGCTAAAAGGTCTGGAAGAAGGTATGTCTTACCTGTCCAAGTAAGGAGCGAAGGCGATCAGGCTGGCGGTTACCGCCACATTGAGTGACTCAACCCCATTCTCCATGGGGATAGACAGGGGTGTGTCGGCAAGTGCGCTGACGGCCCCGGAAACCCCCTGTGTTTCATTTCCCAGTACATAGACGCAGTCTCCCTGGGGGCGATGCTCAAATAGCGTGTGCGATGCACTGGCTTCCAGCGTGCAGACTTGCATACCGTGGTTTTTGCACGCTTGCAGGGCCTCGAGCAGGGTAGGGGTGAACAGCAGCGGCGCGCGGTACAAGGTGCCGGCGCTGGCTTTGATCACCAGTGGCCCCAACGCAGCATTGCCCCGCCTTGACCAAATGATGCCATCGATCTTGCCAGCAGTCGCTGAGCGAATGATCATACCCAGATTCTGTGGATTACTGACGCCATCCAGTGCCAGTAGCCGCCGTGGCGGCCCCTCATTGCTGCGTACTGTTAGGTAATCCTGCAGCGAGGTAAATGCCGGGCACAGGATATCCAGCGCTACCCCCTGGTCCTGCTTGCCATTTTTTGAGATACGCGCCAAGGCGTCACGCTGGTGCAATTTGACGCTTATTTGTCGGGACTCGGCCAACTTGCAAATCTCACCAATGATGCCGCCTTCACGGTTACTGTGTGCGAGGTGCAGGGCGTGACACTGCAAACGCGTATCGGCGATCGCTTCCAATACCGGTTTACGACCGTAGACGGTGAGCACACGATCATAAAACGCTTTTTTGTCCAGGTAATCGCGACTATCCTGCATATGTGTCCACCCCGTTTTCCAGTTCGCGACGAAACTTTCGCGCTGACAGAGCAGTCCACCTCAGCGTGATCAGACAGCTGTAAAAGCGGCATATCGACAGCAGTATAGTGGCCTGCCCCATACATTCAGGTCTGGGCCGCTGGAGAAGGCACTGGGCGCTGATGCACTGATTTAGCACAACACGCAACGCAGTGTTGTGCTTTTTCAGGGGCAGGGTATTCAAGGTGGTGATGTTCCAGTGTGGGTGGCTAGCGGGCGAGTATAACACGTGAGATTAACGGGCAATTCAGCCAGGCGAGCCTCATCGAGAATGCAAAGAAGACGTTTATGATTCTTATCCCGGCCTTGGAGAAACTGCACCGGCAAGCACACGACCCGGCTGTGATTGATGCCTCGGGGGAACTCGACTGGCAGGCACTGTTTGCTGGCGCACTGGGGTTTGTGCAGTTGCTGCGCGACAGAGACCTGGGCAGTGGTGTGCATGTCGCCATACTGGCCGCTAACCGCGCAGAGTATTATCAGGCACTCCTGGGAGCACTGCTTGGCGGAGTTTGGCTGACGCCGGTGAACACGCATCTCAGCGATATTGAAATTGACTATGTACTGGGCGACTCAGAATCCGCGATGCTGTTCACCGCAGGGCATGAATACAGCCACAAGCTCACTATCCCCGTTTGTGATCTGTGTACTGTAGATCTGCAGACTGACAAGAATACACCTGAGCAGCTTTATCGGCAGGTCCGGGCAATGCTCGAGCAGCCGCCCGGAGGCACCCTGATGTACACCAGCGGTACCACTGGCAAGCCCAAAGGTGTCAAACGAGCTGCCGCATCCAGTGTAGGTAGAACGCTGGAGAACTGGTGTAGGCTGGGGCGGGATATCGGGCTGGACGGCACTGGCTGCCACCTGGTTACCGGGCCGGTCTATCACGCAGCTCCCGGCCTGTACGCTTTGTATGACCTGCTTAATGGCGCCAGCGTGTTATTGATGGAGAGTTTTGACTGCGAGCAATGCTTGAGTCTCATTGAGCAGTATCAGGTCACCCACACGCACCTTGTACCAACCATGTTCGTACGCCTGCTGCGACACCGCGCGCAGCTGGACAGAGATTATCAACTGGCATCGCTGCAGCTGGTGTTGCACGGTGCTGCACCGGTGGCCCCGGATATAAAGCAGGGCATGATCGACTGGTGGGGGCCGATACTGGTGGAATACTGGGGCGCGAGCGAGAGCGGTATTATTACTCGCGTGGGTAGCGCGGACTGGATGGAGCATCGCGGCACGGTAGGCAGGCCGTTGCCACAATACGAACTCAGTGTCAGGGACCAAGCATTTATCGAGCTGCCCCAGGGCGAGATAGGGGAGCTGTATGCCAGGCGTGAGGGGCAGGCACGTCCGTTTTGGTACTTTAACGACGAGGCCAAAACGCAGTCCTGCTACCGGGAAGGCTGGTTCAGCCTGGGAGATTTGGGTTGGCTGAATGAGCAGGGGTATGCGTACATCGCGGATCGCCGCAGCAACCTGATAATCTCGGGGGGCGTCAATATTTACCCGGCGGAAATTGAAGGCGCATTGTTGTCACACCCTGAAGTAGCCGATGCAGTGGTGCTGGGGCGTGACGATGCCGAATGGGGCAAGAGCGTGCATGCCGTCATTCAGCCGGTTGCAGCTGATATCGACCAGCAACTTCTGCAACAGCGCTTGCAGCTATTCGCCAGTGAACGTCTGGCAAAATTCAAGCTGCCGCGGAGTTGGGAATTCGTGGCGCAACTGCCGCGATTTGATTCCGGGAAGTTATACCGCCAGAGGCTGGTGCAGAGCTAACTGACTTTTTCCCTGCCACTGGCCAGGGCGGTTACGTGCTCGGCAGAAGCGACCATGCGTGCTGCGATCTCTTCGACCTGGGCACCGCTGATTGGTTTGTCGAAAGAACCGGCGACAAAGCACATTACCGGCACTTCCTTGTAGACGAAGACCGGTACTGAAATGGTGCTAATTTCATAGCGTGCCTTGGGGTCTACGCGATCCAGATGGAAGTGCTCATCACACAAATCGTGTTGATATTTGTTCGCTGCCTCTTCCAGTTCTGTCAGGCTCCAGGAGTTATGAATACGACTTAACTCCCGGGTGAGCTCGACTTCGGCTTTGGTTTTAAGCGTGACTTCGTAACCGCGTGCGCGGATGGAAATCAGTGACACTCGCAGTTTTTGATCCAGTTTCTCATTGTATTCACCGCGGGATTCGTGGGCCCGGGTAAGCCAGGCTTCCAGGTATTTTGCCGGCGAAAATGCTGTAAAACATGCGGCTATAGGTGCTGTATTGGGTAGGCGCAGGCCTAACTGGAAGGAATCGATCAATGGGGTGGCACTGCCATACAGGGCCAGTAACACCATATGCATCTTGGAACGTCCGGTGACGGCAAAACCGATATTAAGATCATTCTGCAGGCTTTCAAGTTCCGGGCGCGCGTACTCCAGTACCGGGAATTGGGCGAATGCGGCGTTACCTGCCGCTATAATCGATGGTCCCAGGCGATAGGCCTTGGTCTTGGGGTGCTGGACCAGAAAGCCATAATTAGCCATAGTAGTGAGGATAGCGTGACAGGTGGCCTTGTTAAGGTTCAGGCGCCGGGTCATTTCGGTCAGGCCAAACGCCTGCTGGGGGTTCGCCATTAGCAGATCGAGGATCGCCAATGCGCGTGCTGTAGGTTGTGAAAATAGAGCCACCGGTGTACTCCCGTCGCGGTGCCACACCGGGATTCTTCGTAAAAGACCGTGTGCGGCATGGTTTATATTATTGTACTTTGCAAAGCATGGTAACGCCTCGCACTGTCTTAATTCAAGTGCGCTTTGGATGATTGACTGGGGATAGACAATGCCTGTTTTGACACTATATGGCACATCGGCCTGCCACTTGTGCGAGCAGGCGGAACACCTGCTGCAGGGACTTGCCGCAGCTGGTGTGAATCTGGGATATGAGAAGGTGGATATCAGCGAGTCTGATGTTCTGTTTGAGCGCTACGGACTACTCATTCCAGTGTTGGCTTTTCCGCACGGCAAGGAGCTGTGCTGGCCTTTCAGTGCTGAGCAGGTGGAGCAGTTTCTGGGTGGCTAATTACTTTTTCTTACCCACCCGTACCGCCAGCACATCACAGCCGGCACCGTGTAATACGCCATTGGCGGTTGAGCCCATCAATAGCGCCAGCCCGTAACGGCCATGGCTGCCTACCACGATCAAGTCACAGCCTAATTCTTCGGCGGTAGCGTGTATTTCGACTTCAGGTCGTCCCAGTATAATGTGCTGGTGCTGCTCGTCGACGCCATTGTTCTCAGCGAAGCGATGCAATTGTTGGGTGGCCTGCTGGTGTATTTCATCCTGTATGCCGGAAAAATCCATGGGGATATCGCCACCATAGGCGAAGCTCAGCGGCTCAATGACATGAATTAAGTGCAGCTCGGCACCATTATTGCGGGCAATCGCATGGCCGCGCTGAGCGACTTGTGATGAATCCTCGCTAAGGTCTATGGCAACCAGTATTTTGGTATATTCAGACATGCTGACAAACTCTCTTCGTCTATTCTATATGTTGCTATTTATAGCATAGAATTCTCCCGTGGCAATCCTGTTTCGGGTATTGTGCCCGTGGGCGTACAACAGTATTGACATGAATCAGGTAAAAAATATTGAGTTATCTACTTATTTTCCTGGTAATCGCGGTGGCCCTGGCGCCGCTATCGCATTTCGTACCCAGCAAGCGGCAGCGCAAAGTGGCGGGTATGCGTGAGTATGCGGCAGTACATGGTTTATTCGTGGAATTCCGCAGCTTGCCGGGGGCCCCGGCAAAGGGCGAAGTCGGTGCCGTCACTGTGCCGCGCGGAGAAATTATCTATTACGGTAAAAGAATTCCCCCGAAACGTGGCAAAGGCAGCGAGCGCTGCAGTTGGCTGCTTGATGAGCACGGCTGGCGAGGCCTGGACAGGCGGCATACACCACCGGCGATTTTACCCGAATTACCCGCTACAACCCTTGCCGCCAGTATTGATGAGGGCAGCTGCGGGGTGTACTGGCAGGAAGTCGGTGAGCAGGCCGACGTGGAGGAAATAGTAAGGGTGCTGGAGGCATGGTCGAGCGAGTTGCGACCATGAGATTTAGCGATTTTCCTTGACCGCGGCCAATTGTCGACATATATATGCCACCTTTTTCCCGCTCATGATTGATCTTCAGGGCGAATCAAATCAGGTGTACAGCAGGAATTTATGGGCAAATCACTAGTCATCGTCGAATCACCAGCCAAGGCCAAGACCATCAATAAGTATCTTGGCCCAAACTTTGTGGTCAAATCCAGCGTCGGCCACATTCGTGACCTGCCCACTGCAGGTAGTGGCGGAAGCAAAGTAGACCCCAAAGCGCGCGCCGCTCAGGCCGCCAAAACGCGCAAAATGGCCCCGGCAAAGAAAGCCGCACACCAGAAAAAGAAAGCGCAGGAGCAACTCATTCGGCGCATGGGTATCGATCCCGCCAACGGCTGGAAAGCGGATTACCAGGTCTTGCCTGGCAAGGAAAAGGTCGTCAATGAACTGAAAAAACTGGCTGCCAACGCCGATACTATTTATCTCGCGACTGACCTCGACCGTGAAGGGGAGGCCATCGCCTGGCACTTGCGCGAGGCAATCGGCGGGGACGATTCGCGCTACCAGCGCGTCGTGTTCAACGAAATCACCAAGAAGGCAATAACCGAGGCGTTCGAACAGCCCTCTGAACTGGATCAGCATCGTGTGGATGCGCAGCAGGCTCGGCGTTTTCTGGATCGCGTGGTGGGATACATGGTGTCTCCGCTGTTGTGGGCAAAAGTTGCCCGCGGGTTGTCTGCAGGTCGAGTGCAATCAGTCGCCGTGAGGCTCATCGTTGAGCGCGAGCGTGAGATTCATGCCTTTATCCCCGAGGAGTACTGGGAGGTTCACGCAGACCTGTCTACCGCCGCTGGAGACGAGGTGCGTTACCAGGTCAGTCGCCATCGCGGAGAGAATTTTCGCCCAGGAGATGAGGCCACCACTTTTGCTGCCACTGCTGAACTGGAATCACTGCCCTATGCTGTAAGTAAGCGGGAAGACAAGCCAACCCGATCCAAGGCGCCAGCTCCTTTTATCACCTCGACCTTACAGCAGGCAGCCAGTACCCGGCTGAGTTTCAGCGTTAAGAAGACCATGATGATGGCCCAGCGTCTCTACGAGGCCGGATACATTACCTACATGCGAACCGACTCCAGGAACCTGAGTGGTGAGGCCGTCTCAGCGTGCAGGGACTATATAGAGAAGAATTATTCATCGACGTACCTGCCTGAAAAGCCCATGTTCTATGCCTCGAAAGAGGGCGCACAGGAGGCGCACGAAGCGATTCGTCCCTCGGATGTCAACGTCACGCAGACTGCGCTCAATGGCATGGAGCGCGATGCCGAGAGGCTATATGAGTTGATTTGGCGTCAGTTTGTCGCTTGCCAGATGCCGGCCGCCGAGTACACGGCGACCACGATAACCGCAGCGGCGGGAGACTTCGAGCTGAACGCCAAAGGCCGCATAATTCGTTTTGATGGTTATACCCGGGTGCAGCCGCCAGCCGGACGCAAAGCCGAAGATACCTTGCTCCCTGACGTCAAGGAAGGCGATGTGCTGAAGCTGCTGAAACTGGACCCGGCGCAACATTTTACCAAGCCGTCGCCGCGCTATGGCGAAGCCAGCCTGGTACGTGAATTGGAAAAGCGCGGAATAGGGCGCCCATCCACTTACGCATCTATTATCTCCACGGTGCAGGATCGTGGTTATGCGCGACTGGAAAACAAACGTTTCTACGCAGAGAAAATGGGCGATATCGTTACCCAGCGTCTGGAAAAAAGTTTTACTGAATTACTGGATTATGGCTTCACCGCTTCTATGGAAGCGAACCTTGACGAGGTCGCACAAGGCAAGCTGGACTGGCGTCAACTGCTGGATCAGTTCTACGCTGAATTCAGCGGACTGCTGGAGGCAGCGGGAGAACCGGAGCCGGCGGGCATGCAGCTGAATGAGCCCACGCCAACAGACATCAAGTGTGCTACCTGCGGGCGCGATATGCAGATACGCACTGCCAGTACCGGGGTTTTTCTGGGTTGTTCCGGATACGCACTGCCGCCCAAAGAGCGCTGCAAGAATACGATTAACCTGACCTCGGGTGACGAGGCTATCAGGGAGGACGCGGACGACGAGGCCGAATCACGGCAGCTGCGCGACCGACATCGCTGCAAAATTTGTAATACCGCCATGGACAGCTACCTGGTGGATGAAGAGCGCAAGTTGCACGTTTGCGGTAACAATCCGGATTGTTCGGGTTTTGAAGTGGAAACGGGCAAATTCAAGATCAAGGGATATGAGGGGCCATCCCTTGAGTGCGATAAATGTGGCGCCGAGATGCAGCTGAAGAACGGCCGTTTTGGCAAGTATTTTGGCTGCACCGCGGAGGCGTGTAAGAACACGCGGAAATTGTTACGCAGTGGCGAAGCCGCCCCGCCAAAAATGGACCCCGTGCCCATGCCGGAGCTGGCCTGTGTGAAAGTAGAAGATCACTATATATTGCGCGATGGTGCCGCGGGCCTGTTTCTGGCCGCCAGTCAGTTTCCGCGCAATCGAGAGACCCGGGCACCCCTGGTTAACGAATTGTTGCCGCACCAGTCTGAGATCGACCCCAAGTACAGTTTCCTGTTCAGCGCCCCGGGCGAGGACGGAGAGGGTAATCCCGCACAGGTGCGCTTCAGTCGCAAGACCAAGGAACAATACGTAATGACCGAAGTCGAGGGCAAGGCTACCGGGTGGAAGGCTTACTATCACGGTGGAAAGTGGGAACAGGAGCAGCCCAAG